>Ga0208512_100003_pt1 | contig 161477 bp, 128 predicted proteins | sample LakWasMet40_LOW7_2_FD_183880 | JGI IMG/M metagenome (GOLD analysis project Ga0208512, IMG submission 183880) | Freshwater sediment methanotrophic microbial communities from Lake Washington under simulated oxygen tension - Sediment Metagenome... | ecosystem: Environmental > Aquatic > Freshwater...
CGCATCCCGCCACGGGGGCATCAGGTCCGGGCAAGATAGGGTGCGGTAATCTCGCCCTACGCTAAGCGCGATGAGCTGATGTCAACTATTGGTTGACATCAGCCCGTGTTCTTCCACGGGGATGGCGCGGAATTTATGGACGGAATTTTAACCGATGCCGAGCAACTCGACGTCGAAGACGAGCGTCGAGTCCGGCGGGATGGCGCCGGGGTAACCCTGGCGGCCGTAGGCGAGCTCGGGCGGCAGCGTGAGCTTCACCTTGTCGCCGATCTTCATCTGCGCGACGCCGAGGTCCCAGCCGGCGATGACCATGCCGGCGCCGAGGACAAACTGGAACGGCTCGTCGCGGTCGACGGAGCTGTCGAACTTCTCGCCGGTGGTGAACCAGCCGGTGTAGTGCACGGTGACCAGCTCGCCCTTCCTGGGCGAGGCGCCGGTGCCGGTTTTCAAATGCTCAATCTTGAGGGCGGGGGCGGGCATGGGAGGATTAGTTGAGAGATGAGGGTTGAGAGTTGAGAGGTCGGACAACCGGTGGTGCAGCTTTGGTTGGGGATCGGGCTCTCAACCTTCAACTTTCACCTTTCAACTGCGCTCGCTCACGCGAGCGCGACGACGATGGTCTTGCCGTCGTAGGCCACCTTGTCGCCGAGAAGCAGCTTCTTGCGCTTCTGGGTCTCGACGACGCCGTTGAGCGTGACGAGGCCCTGGCTGATGACCTGCTTGGCCTCGCCGCCGGTGCCGGTCAGCCCGCCGAACTTGAGGAACTGGCAGAGTTCGATCGGGACCTCGCGGACGACGACGGAAAGAGGAATGGGGGAGCGCGGTGGCATGGCGGTAAGTTGTCGGAGGCTGCCGGGAAGAACAATTATTGATTTTCCGGCGCCACCAAGTGAATGCCGTCGGGTTCGATGCGGATGAGGCGGTCCTTGTAGAGCGCGCCGATGGCCTGCTTGAAGGCCTTCTTGCTCACGCCGAAGGCATCGCGGATTTCCTCAGGGAGGCTGCCGTCGTGAAAGGGCAGGCGGCCGCCGGCGGCCTTGAGTTTCTCGAGGACCTGATCCGCGACCGTGGCGACGCGGCGGTAGCCGGCGCGGCCGAGGGCGAGGTCCACCTTGCCGTCGGGGCGGACGTTGCGCACGTAGCCCTCGACGACCGAGCCGATTTTCAGCGGGCCGGGAAGGTCGGTGTTATAGACCAGGCCGCGGTGGGCGTGGTTGATGATGAGGTTGTAGCCGAGCGGGCTTTTGCTGGCGACGAGCAGGTGGACGGACTCGCCCTCGTGGTAGGGCGGCGGCACGAGGTCGAGACGGCGGTTGAGGCGCGCACTGGCGATGAGCCGGTCCGTCTTGTCGTCGAGCACGACCTGCACGACGACCCAGTCGCCGGGGTTCAGCGGGCCGTCCTGCTCGCGGGCGGGCAGGAGCAGGTCCTTGCCGAGGCCCCAGTCGAGGAAGACGCCGATGCGGGGATTGACGCCGACGACCTTCAGGCAGGCGAACTCGCCGACGACGGCGTAAGGTTTTTCCGTGGTGGCGACGAGGCGGTCCTCGGAATCGCGATAGACGAACACCTCGAGTTTCCCGCCCGGCACGGCGCCGGCCGGGATGTATTTGGCCGGCAGCAGAATCTCGCCGTGCGACCCGCCGTCCAGATACAGGCCTGGCTGGGCCGCGCGGGTGATGGGGAGGATGTTGCGTTTGCCGAGTTGGGCCATGGTGGGATGGAGGACAGAAGACAGATGACAGAGGACGGAACAAGGCAACGGGAATGCAGCGGCGCAAGGGGTGGAGCCCGCGCTCCGCGCGGGCTAAACCTGCGCGGAGCGCAGGTTCCACCTTTCCAGCCCGGGCCGCCTACTTCACCTGATACGCGCCGGGCGTATAGGTATCCTGCTGCGGCCAGCCGAGCAGGTCGGCGACCTTCGCGGGGAGCGGGGCCGACACCGGCAGCGGGCGGATCGGGGTGTAGCGCTTGAGGTCGGGGCCCTGCAGCACGGCGCCGGGCACGAGGTCGAGCAGGCGGCTGTGCGCATCGAACTGCGGAAACTTCGCGTTCACCTCGGCGGGGGACTGGAGCAAGAACTGGTTGGTGTCGCCGGCGGCGGGACTCCAGGCGACGAGCGCCGGGGCGCCAGGGGTGGCGGGCCGCACATAGAGGTTGTGGTCCACGGCGGCGAAGGGCGGTTGCGTGAGCTTGTCCTTCAGCGCGGGCGCCTGGTCGGCGCGAAGGAGGGCCTTGGTGAAGGCGGCGTCGGCGACGAGCAGGTTGCCGGAGAAGACATGGCCGTCGCGCTCGTGGACATCGGGGCCGGTGGCGGGATGCCAGCCGAAATGGTCGCCGACGGCGCTGCGGGTGTCGCGCTCGAAGGAGGCGACGGTGTTCACGAAGGTGTTGTTATATACCAGGGCGCCGGACGAGTTGAGGATGCGCACGCCCTTGTCGCAGTTGACGAAGACATTGCCGGCGACGGTGACGCGTTTCGAGATTTCCCAGAAGAAGCCGTCGAGGCAGTCCTGGATCCAGTTATTCACGAACACGCCGTCCACGTTGCCGACGTCATACCAGATGCCGTTGGAAAACGGGTTGTCGATGACGAGGTTGTCGCGGCAGACGACGCGGTGGGTCTGGTTGAAGATCTTCACCGCGGACGGGTAGTAGCCGGTGATCTCCTCGATATTGTTGCGCGTGAAGATGTTTTTCTCGATGAGGCAGTCCGAGGACGCCATGAGGTAGAGCCCCTCGGTGCTGGTGTCGCTGATGAGGCAGTGCCGCATCGTGAAGCGGTCGCCGCGGAAATAGCCGGCGACGCGCGAGCAGTGCGTGATGCTGACGTGCTCGAGGGTGGTGCCGACGACCTCCTTGCCGAAGGTGGCGGGATCGGCGACACCGACAGGATCGTCGGTGGGCTCCACGCCGGCGGGCACGGTGTCGCGCTTGCCGTCGATCTCGAGGGCGCGGTAGGCGTATTGGGTGAGGGTGAGGCCGCGCAGGGTGTAACCCTTGCGGTCGGTCTTTTTGCCGTGCACCTCGCGGGTCACGCGGACGAGGGCGCTGTCGTGCGCCGTGATCTCAATCTGCCGGCCGGCGGGGTCCTGCTTGATGTAGACATAACCGCCCTCGTAATCGATCGAGTAGGAGCCGGCGTCGAGGCCGCCCTCCCAGAACTCGGAGCGGAGCGGTTTGCCGTCCACGAAGACCATGTCGTTGTTGAATTTGTGGAGGGGCGTGCGCATGCCCTCGCGGTGCCGGCGCCACCAGTCGGCGGGTTTCTGCGGGAAGAGCGTGGCCCACTTGGTGCGCCACACGCCGTCGCGGAGCGACTCCCACTCGGTGGCGAGGCGCGTGCCCTTGAGCACGGGTTTCTCGTCGAGGTAGGGCTGGAGCGTCACGCCCTGGTTGAGGACGAGGCCGCCGGTGCGGTAGGTGCCGCCGCGCAGGATGATGGCGTCGCCGGTGACAACCCTGGTGATGGCCGTCTCGAGCGTCGTTGGGGCGTCGAGTGAAGTGCCGGCGGCCTCGGCCCGGCCGTCGGGCGAAACGTAATACACATGCACGGCATCGCGCGGCACCTCGTAGGTCCGGGGCAGCGGGCCGTAGGGGCCGCCCGAAGGCTGGGCCGGGGCGACCGGGGCCAGGGCGAGCGAGATGAGGGCGAGAAGGGACGCGGGCAGCCAGCGGGAACGCGGTTTCATGGGGGTAGTCCCCGGAGCGAAGCAGTGCGGAGGCGAAAGACAACGCCCCGGTGCGTGCTAACATTGGACGGGAGCCGGCTGGACAGGGCGCCCCTTGCGCGGCAAGCTGCCGGCCCATGGACGAGACCGAGCTCGAACAATGCCGCGCGCTGCTGGGCGTGGCGCCGACGGTTACCGTCGAGGAGCTTGAGCGGGTGTTCATGAAAAAGAACTTCGCCCTCATCAAGGGCAAGTCCGGCGCCGCCGACGAACCGAACCCGGAGCTCGACGCGCAACGGCAGGCTTTGCGGGCCGCGTATGAGAAACTCTCGGTCTATCTGCGCGACCAGGCGAGGCAGGCGGAGGCGGCGACCGTGCGGAAGAAGCCGCAGCTGACGGTGCCGCCGATGGCCGCCAAGGCGCCGCTGGCGCGGCCGCCCATGACGCCGCTCACTGCGCCACCGATGGCGCCCAGGACGCTGATCACGCCACCGGAGGTCAAGCCGCGCGATCCGGCCGAAGACGAGTTCGCCCTGCTGCGCTTCGACCACTGGGGCGTGAACGTTTTCGTGCCGCCGCTGCTGCTGGCCTTCGTCTGGCTGGTGAACCTCAGCCCGGCCGGGTTTTTCCTGCAGGGTTTCCATGTCTGGATGCACGAATTCGGCCACGCGGTGCCGGCGTGGCTGGCGGGCTGGCGCGCGACGCCGCTGCCCTTCGGCTGGACGCCGGTGGAGCAGACCCACTCGAACTTTGTCTATTACGGCCTGCTGCTGATGTTCGGCATCCTGGCCGCGGCCGGCGTGAAAGAGCGCAAGGTCTGGCCGGTGCTCGCCGCCGTGGCGCTCGCCGGCCTGCAATACTACATGACGTGGCGGCTGCCGGAGACGCGGAAGGAGTTCTGGATGGTGTTCGGCGGCGTGGGCGGCGAGTTCGCGCTGAGCACGCTGTTCATGATGGCCTTCTGGGTCCAGCTGCCGGAAAAATTCCGGTGGGGCGCGTGCCGCTACGTGTTCTTCCTGATCGGCGCGACCGCGTTCCTCAACATCTGGGTGCGCTGGGGCGACATCCACCGCGGCCTCGAGGAGATCCCCTTCGGCTCGATGATCAACGGCGAGGAGGACGCCGGCGGCGACATGAACCGCCTGATGGACGACTACGGCTGGAAGAAATTCGACATCCGCCGCAACTACCGGCTGCTCGGCTGGGGCTGCTGGGCGGCGCTGGGCTTCATGTGGCTGCTCTTCGTGCTGCGGCTCAACAAGGCCGCGGACTGGGTGACGGCGAAGTTCAGCAAGGCGGAGTGAACCAGATCAGCGCTTCGCCCGCCACGCGGCGTAAGCCGCGGGCAGCGTGGCGGCGCGGGAGTTATACCAGCCGTAGCCCTTGCGGCGCTCGGTGGTGAGCTCGGTCACGGCGTAATGCACCGTGCGGTCGCGTTCGCCAAAGACGGGCCGGCCGGTGCCGCGCTCATGGAAGCGCGCCCAGAGGTCGGGGGCGCCGGCCGTGGGCACGAGCCCGCTGCCGGTGGTGGCCTCGCGGTCCCACACGACGCTGTGCAGCGCATGCGCGGAGAACCAGGCCAGCGCCCCGTCGACCGCGGCGATGATTTCCGGTGAGGGATGCGGAATCGACATCAGGAACTGCACCAGCCCCGCGCTTTCCGACGAACACTCCGAGATGGGCTCGAAATTGCGCGCCGCGCAGGGCTGCAGCGTGAGGGCGTCGTGTTGCTGGCCCCAGACCGTGGGCCGGCCGGCGGCGTCCTTCAGCTGCGTGGCGAGGACGCACTGGATGCCGCGGTCGAGCCGGGCCGCGGCCTCGGCGGCGAGATCGGCGGGGACAAAGGCGTATTCCTTCCGGCGGCCGGCCGTGTCGCGCAGCAGCTCGAGAATGTGCACCATCGCGTCGTCGTTGAACGTGATCGCGTCGTGGTAGCCGCCGGCGAGCGGGTAGATCTGCGGCCAGCCGCCGTTGGGATACTGGGCGGCGAAGATGTAGGCGAGGCCCCGCGCGAAGGAGTCGCGCCAGGCCGCGGCCGCCGGTTCGTTGGCGCCGGCGTGGATCACGAGCGCAAGGAAGCGCAGCTCGTAGATCGTGGAGTCGTTGTCAAAGGTGCCGGCGCTCCAGCCATCGTGGTGGTCGTCCGCGGCCTCCGGTGCGCGGGTGTAGACACCGCCCTTGGTCCAGCCGCCGGAGGGCCGCTGCCAGGTGACGATATGACCGGCGATGCCGCGGGCCTCGGCCGAGGCATACCAGGCCGGGGGCGCATTCAACTTCAGGCGGGTGCTGTAGACGGCGGGAATAGGCGCGCTGTTGACGAGGAGCCGGGAGGTGTTCTCGACGCGATCGGTCGGCTTCGCGGGCGGTCGGGCATGCGAGGCCGAGGCCTGCCAGTAGGCGCGCCACGCCGGTTGTTCCGCGGCCGGCAGTGCGGCGATGCGCGCCTCGGTCAGGGGCAGGAAGGCGTCGGGCTCCCAAGGGCGCGGAGGCGGAGTTTCCGCGGCAGTCGCCAGGGAGAAAACGGTGACCAGGCAGAGCGGTGAAACCAGGCGGGAGTAGCGGGACATGGGCAGCAGGGGTGACGCGGGCGGAAGAAAAGGGGTTACGCCTCCGACCCAATCCGGGGGCCGGGGTGCCATGGGGCCGGGATCAAAGATAGAGGAACACGTAGGCGGCGAAGCTCAGGGCGCCGAGGCCCGCGGCGGTGGCGAGCGACCAGAGCAGGTTGCGCTGCCGTGCGGCCATGGCGAAGGTGGCGATGATGACCGCGGCCTGCGCACCCAGCATGCCGTAGAAAAACCACTGGCTGCGGCGCTGGTGCCGCTCGGCGACCAGGTTGCTCTGGCGCACCTGCACCTCGTAGAGCCCGGCGACGGTGCGGTTCAACCCGGCCTCGGCGTCGTAGCGCATGGCAGAGTAGTTCAGCCGCAGCCGGGCGAAATCGCGCCGGAGGGCGGGCGGGCCGGAGGCGTCGATGGCTTCGCCGAGCCGGTCGCCCCCGGTGATGACCGGGCGCAGGCTTTCGTCGAAGGCGCGGACATCGGCCTGCGCGGCGCGCAGGGCGGCGGTGACAAGCTCAGGCCGGGCCGCGTTCAGGTGCGGGATGAGTTCCGCGTCGGGCAGCCCTTGCCCGATGCCGTCCAGCGCCGTGCGGACCTCGGGGGCGGGCGGGGCGGAGCGGGCTGCGGCGGGCAATTGGGCGGAGAGCAGCACCGTGAGCGCAGCCTGCACGCCGTCGGCGCCGGGCAGCGTGGCGGCGAAGGCGCGCAACGCGGCGGCATCCGGCTGCGCGGTGTCGGCGGTGAACTGCACCACGTCGAGCGTGCCGAGCTGGATGGCGCTGCGCAGGCGCTTGGCTTGGAAAAATCCCCACTGGTCGCCCGCCTTGGCCTGCTGCTGGGCGGCGAGGGCGCGGGTGTATTGCGCCTTGGTCATCTCGCCGTTGGACAGGCCGGCGAGCAGGGTGGCGATGACGGTCATCACGACGGGCGTGGCGCCGAGCACCTTGCCCCACTTGGTCGCCGGCAGCTCGGCTTTCAACACGTCCGGAATCGCGGTGCTCACGTCGGGAGTGTCCGCCGGGCGGGCGGGACAGGCGAGCTGAAAGCGGAAGCGGAACCGGTCGGGACGATCAGCGCACGACGCGGGCGCCGCCGCCCTTCATGAGCTTCTCGATTTCCTTCTGCGTGCCCATCGAGGTGTCGCCCGGGGTCGTGGAGGCGAAGGCGCCGTGCGCCGCGCCGTAGTCCACCGCGAGCTGCGCGTCGTTCTTCGAGAGGAAGCCGAACTGCAGGCCGGAGGCGAAGGAGTCGCCGCCGCCGACGCGGTCGAGGATCTCGAGGCGCGGGTAGGCGCGGCTTTCGTGGAACTTGCCGGCGTGCCAGAGGATGGCGGACCAGTCGTTGATGGTGGCGGTGTGGACGTGGCGCAGCGTGGTGGCGGCGACCTTGAAGTTCGGGAACTCCTTCACGGCGGTCTCGATCATGGCCTTGAAGGCGTCGGTCTCGATGTGCTTGAGGTCCTCGGCGCCCTTGACGGCGAAGCCGAGCGAGGCGGTGAAGTCCTCCTCGTTGCCGATCATGACGTCGACATACTTCGCGATCTCGCGGTTGACCTCCTGGGCCTTCTTGAGGCCGCCGATGGTCTTCCAGAGCGAGGGGCGGTAGTTGAGGTCGTAGGAGACGATGGTGCCGTGCTTGTTGGCGGCCTTGACGGCCTCGACGGTCAGCTCGGCGGTGGAGGTGGAGAGGGCGGCGAAGATGCCGCCGGTGTGGAACCAGCGGACGCCGAGCTTGCCGAAGATGTGGTCCCAGTCGAAGTCGCCCGGCTTGAGCTGCGAGGCGGCGGTGTTGCCGCGGTCGGGGTTGCCGACGGCGCCGCGCACGCCGAAGCCGCGCTCGGTGAAGTTGAGGCCGTTGCGGACGGTGCGGCCGATGCCGTCGTCCTCGCGCCACTTGATGAAGTCGGTGGCGACGCCGCCCTGCATGATGAAGTCCTCGACGAGGTGGCCGACCTCGTTGTCGACGAAGGCGGTGCAGACCGCGGTCTTCAGGTTGAAGCATTTCCGCAGGCCGCGGGAGGTGTTGTATTCGCCGCCACCCTCCCAGGCGGTGAACGAGCGGGCGGTGCGGATGCGGCCCTCGCCGGGATCGAGGCGGAGCATGACCTCGCCGAGCGAGATCTGGTCAAAGGCGCATTCGGAAGCGGGACGGATTTTGAGGGACATGGCGGAAAGTTGAGAGCTGAGAGTTGAGGGTTGAGAGATCGGGCGGATTACTTCGCGGACGCCTTGGCGGCGGCGGCGACAAATTCCTGCGCGCGCTTCGTGATGGCGGCCCAGTCGCCGGACTTCAGGGCGGCGGCGGGGACGAGCGACGAGCCCGCGGCGGTGGCGAAGGCGCCGGCCTTGAGGAAGTCGCCGACGGTCTCGGGCGTGACGCCGCCGGTCGGGAGGAACTGCATGTTCGGGAACGGCGCCTTGAGGGACTTGATGTAGGCGGGGCCGAAAAACTCGGCGGGGAAGATCTTGATGACGTCGGCGCCGGCGTCCCAGGCGTTGCAGGCCTCGGTCGGGGTGAGTGCGCCGGAGAGGATGGCCACGCCGGACTCCTTGCAGGTCCGGATGACCTCGGGGCGGACGGCCGGGGTGACGATGAACTTCGCGCCGGCGGCGATGCCGCGCTTCGCGGTCTCGGCGTCGAGCACGGTGCCGAGGCCGAGCAGCACGTTGGGCAGCTCCTTGGCGACCTGCGCGCAGCACTCGATGGCGTTGGGCGTGGTCATCGTGAGCTCGATGCAGGTCAGGCCGCCGGCGGCGAGGGCGCGGGCGCAATCGAGGAGGCTGGCCGAGCTGTCGGCGCGGATGAGCGCGATGACCTTCTCGGACTTGATGCGGTTCAGGACGTCGGTTTTGGACATGGGGAGGCGGCGCAGAGCGCCGCGGTTGATAGTTGAGGGCTGAGAGTTGAGAGGGTCGGAAAACCGGATGCAAGTCGCGGTGTGGACTATGACCCGCCGCCGGCCCAGGCGGGTTTGTCGCGGAGGTGGTAGAGGCGTTCGCCGGCCTTGGGCTCCAGGAAGATGCCCTCGTGTTCACGGTTCGCGAAGTCCTCCTTCTTAATGGAGCGCCAGTCGCGGTAGCCGAGGTTGATCTTCCTGCAGGTGGCCTCGGGGATGCCGGTGGCGAGGGTCACGCGCACGCGGGGTGTCTCGATGCCGGTCTTTTCGTCGTAGGTGCCGATGCCGTGGACGTGGGTGGAGTGGGCGAGGGTGCCCCAGGGCTCGTGCTTGAATTTGTCCCACTGCTTCAGGAAATACTGCACGCAGTGGTAGCCGATGCGCTCGATCATCGGGCCGTGGACGACGGACACCTCGTGGATGTGCGGCGCGTAGATGATGAGCTCGCCGCCGTCGGCGACGATCGGCTCGAGCTTATACATGCACTTCCCGCCGACCCAGAGCTCGTCATACATCGCCGGGGCGCAGGAGAGCACGGTGTGGAACGGCCGGTCCTTGTAGGTGATGTGGAGCTCGCGGGAGAGCTCGCTCGCGTCGTCCCATGCGGTCTCGGGCGTGCCGGCGAAGAGACCGGCCAGCTCGCCCTTGCCGTGCACCACCATGCAGAAGCAGAGCTTGGGCACGGTGACCATGGCCCCGGCGCGGTCAACGACCTTGCGCACGGGCGTCCACTTGTTGCCGATGATCATCGGGTTGGTGACGACGGCGCCGAGCCAGTGGAAGAAGTTCAGGATGCCCGGGCCGGCCACGCCGGGGAACAGGTATTTGTTGCCGCCGGAGAAGCCGACGACCTCATGCGGGAAGACCGGCCCGATGATGATGAGCTGGTCGTAGTCGAAGAGGCGCTTGTTGATGTGCACCGGCACGTCCATCGCGAAGAGGCCGCCGGAAAGTTCCTTGATGTCGGCGGCCGGGATGTGGCCGAGGTCGCGGAGCGCGGCGGCATTGTCCCACTCGTGGTTGATGAACTCGACGCTCTTATAGAGGGAGGAGCGCTGCTCCGCGGTGATGCCGACGCGCTGGTTGATGGCGTCGTCCGGCATCGCCGGGTGCGTGCCGAGGGCGATCATGACGTCGAACTTATTGGCGACGCCGCCGATCTGCGCGAAGAGCGTCTGGAACATCAGCCCGACCGGTGCCGTGCGGGTGCCGTCGGGGATGATGAGCAGGACGCGGCGGCCGCGATAATCCCCGGCCGGGCAGGCCGCGGCGACGAGCTGGGCGACTTCCGCGCCGGCCAGGGAGCGGCCGGCGGGGGCGACGAGGCGATGCGGGGCCACGGCCATGGGAAAGGGACCGGATCAGCGGCGCGGGTTGGTGTAGCCGAGGAGCCGGGAGAGTTCGGCGGCGGCGGTCTGCACCTTGCCGGCCATCTCGGGGATGCGCTCCTTGGTGAAGCGCACGGTGGACGCGGTGATGCCGATGGCCGCGGCCACGTTGCCGTCGGAGGCATAGACCGGGGCGGCGAGGCAGCGGATGCCGGGCGCGAACTCCTCGTCGTCGAGGCTGAAGCCGCGCTTGCGCGTGAGCTCGAGCTCGCGCTTGAGCTCGCTGAGGGTCGTGAGCGTGTGGGGCGTGCGCTTGGTCGGGCGCTCGGAGCCGCTGCCGTAAAACTCGTTCAGCCGCTGGTGATGGAGGAAGGCGAGCAGCGTCTTGCCGGTGGACGAGCAATGCAGCTCGGCAAGGAAGCCGGGGCGGGACGCGGCGCGGAGCGGGTGGGGGCTGTCCTGCACGGCGACGATGAGCGAGCGGTCGTCGCACGGGATGGCCAGGTGGGAGGTCTCGTCGGTCGCGCCCGTGAGTTTCTCGAGGATGGGGATGGCGGCGGTGCGGATCTCCGTGCCGGCCAGCGAGGCGTTGCCGAGCTGGATGAGCACCGGGCCCAGTTCGTAGAGCGCGCCGTTTTTGCGGACCAGGCCCTCGAGGTGCAGCGTCGTCATGATGCGCAGGGTGGTGGTGACGGGAATGCGGAGCGTGCGGCCGATGTCGGCGATCTTGAAGCCGTCGGGGCTGCCGCCGAGCAGCTTGAGGATGCGGCAGGCGTTGCGCAGGTTGGGGATGACGTAGCGTTCCTGGCTGGCGGGGGCGGCGGCGGGCATGGGGCGGGAGCGGTCTCGGGTGGGGTTGACGGAGGAGGGGCCGGCGCGGGGAGGAACGACCGGAATGGAGGACATCTTGGGCCCGGGCGGGCAATGTTCAAATATGGATTGTGTATTCAGTGGTGAAATATTGGCCCCCGGGGTTGGTTTACTAATAACAATTAAAAAACCTTGCCCGACAAGGCCGGGGCCGTAAACCCGTCTGCACCCCTCCCTGCCCCAATCACCCCGCGACCGACCCCGGACGGCGGGTCATAGCGAAATTTTTTATTGCCCCCGCCCGGCCGAAAACTATTCATAGGTGGAAGCTTAGTTCATTAGTGAAATACCCCGTCTAGCGTTTACCCCCACTCCAGGCCTCCTGAACAGTCGCGTGAGCGACCTGAACCGGAGGAATTGTCGCTTTGTTCAAACCCTGACCCTAACCCCCACCCAGCCATGGAAAACACCCCCATCCGCTGGCAACGTCTGTCGGTCCTGACCCGCCAGCTTGTTGCCTCCACCCTCAACGGCCGCACGGGCGCCCGTTTGCTCTGCACGCTGGCGCTTGTGACCGGCCTCGCGATGCCCGCCCTGCAGGCCGGCAGCATCACCGGCCGCGTGCTCAACGTCGGCAACAGCAAATACGTCGGCAATGCCGTCGTGTCCGTCGAGGGCACGAGCATCACGACCCTCACGAACGACTACGGCGAATACCGCCTGAACGACGTGCCGGCCGGCGAAGTGAAGGTGAACGTGACCTCCGGCGGCCTCGATCCGGAGACCGTGACCGTCACCGTGCCCGCCGAGGGGAGTGTCACCCACGACTTCGACCTCACCAGCGCCGAGCGCTATGGTGACAACAAGACCGTCCAGCTCGACACCTTCGTCGTCGCGGCCAACCGCGAATTCGAGGGCAATGCGATCGCGACCAACGAGCAGCGCTACGCCAAGGGCCTCAAGGTTGTCATGGCCGCCGACACCTTCGGTGACGTCACCGAAGGCAACGTCGGCGAGTTCCTGAAGTTCCTGCCGGGTGTCTCCGTCGACTATGTCGCCGCCGACGTCCGCACCGTGTCGGTGCGCGGCTTCGCCGCCAGCTTCACCAGCGTCTTCCTCGACGGCATGCCCATCACGAGCTCCAACTCGGGTGCCGCCGGCCGCCAGTTTGAATTTGAACAGGCCTCCATCAACAACGCGGCGCGCGTCGAGGTGCTGAAGGTCCCGACCCCCGATTCGTCCGCCAACGGCATCGGCGGCAACGTGAACCTCGTGAGCAAGAGCTCGCTCGAGCGCAAGGGCGCCCAGTTCAACTACAAGGTCGGCCTCAGCCTCAACAACGAGGACATGAAGCTTTCGAAGACCCCGGGTCCCCGCAGCGAGTCCAGCTACAAGGTCCTCCCGGGCCTTGAGTTCGACTACACCCTGCCGATCAACCGCAACTTCGGCATCGTCGTCACCGGCCTCTCGTCCAGCCAGTTCAACGAGCAGCACCGCTGGCAGACCCTCTGGAACTACCAGCAGGGCGGCGCCACCTTGACCAACCCCATGCTGCAGACCGCGCAGCTGCAGGACGGCCCGAAATTCACCGACCGCCAGTCCGGCAGCATCAAGGCCGACTGGCGCATCTCCGAGAACCAGCGCCTCTCCGTCATGGTGCAGGACAGCTACTACCACTCCTTCTTCGGCAACCGTAACCTGAACTTCGACATCGGCACCACCACGACGACCGCCGCCGCCGGCGGCCGCGTGCTGAACTTCGGCAGCGGTTACTCGGAAAGCTCCACCGGCACCTTCAGCGCCACCGACCCCTACGGCAACCGCGGCCGCGTCACCCAGGGCAGCTCCTTCCGTGACAAGTATGGCAACACGAACGCCGCCAACCTCCGCTACACCTACACCGGCAGCAAGTGGGACGCCGAGGCCGGCGCCCACGCCGCCAAGTCCCGCACCTGGTATCGCGTGCTCGGCCGCGGCCACTTCGCCAACGTCGGCACCCGCATGGTCGGCGTCGCCAACCTCCGCGTCGACAACGTCCGCTTCCCCTACCACAACTTCGTGGCGCGGGACGCCGGCGGCGCGGAGATCGATCCCTACAACCTGAACAACTACCGCCTGACCACCCTCACGGACGACCCGATCGACGGCGTCGCCCAGATGAAGGGCGCCTATGTCGACCTGAAGCGCGACTTCGACCTCGGCAACTTCCCGCTGACGGTCAAGGCCGGCACCCGGGTTTACGAGGAGTCCAAGGACAACCGCCGCGCCACGCGCAACTGGACCTTCGTGGGCGCCGACGGCGTGGCCAACACGGCTGACGACAACGCCGGGGCCTACCTCGACACCAACACGCGGGGCGAGGACCCCCACTGGGGCTCCAAGCCGATCGAGTGGATCGACGCCTATAAGCTGGCGGAAACGCTCAAGACCAACCCGAACTACTTCCTGGAGAATGCGGTCACCAGCGAGCAGTTCCGCATCAACAACTCCGAGAAGATCACCGAGACGATCACCGCCTACTACGTCCAGCTCGAGGGCAAGTTCCTCAACAACAAGCTCTCGGTCATCACCGGTGCCCGCTACGAGAAGACCAAGGACAAGGGCGAGGGCGTGCTGAACGACCCCGACGCCGCCTTCCAGCGCAACAGCAACGGCACCTTCGTGGACAGCGACCCGGTCACGGCCGGCGTCCAGCGCGTGCTCCGCACCGACATCGGCGCGCTCAACGCCAACGGCACGGCCAACTCCGTGCAGGCCGTCCGCGCCATCCTGACCGAGCGCGGCTCGCGGCCGGTCCGCAGCTACGACGACATCTACCCGAGCCTGAACTTCACCTACAACGCGACCGACAACCTGCTCGTGCGCATCGGCTACGCCAAGACGATGGGCCGTCCGGATTACACCAACATCCTGCCGTTCACGACGATTGACGACAACGAGAACTTCGACGTCGACCCGTCCGTCTCGCCCGGCACGCTGACGACCCGCAACACGGGCCTGAAGCCCTGGAGCGCGGACAACTACGACCTCTCCCTGGAGTATTACTTCAAGAAGAGCGGCTACGTCTCGGCCGGCATCTTCCAGAAGGAGATCTCGGACTTCTTCCAGTCCCGCACCGGCACCGTCGACGCGGCGCTCGCGCAGACCCTGGGCGTCGGCCCCGAGTTCATCGGCTGGGCCGTCAGCACCACGGTCAACGGCACCGGCACCGCCAAGATCCGCGGCTACGAGTTCAGCGCCAACCGGCCGCTGGACTTCCTGCCGGGCTTCCTGCGCTATATCAGCCTCAACACGAACGCCACCAAGCTGGAGCTGACGGGCGACAGCGCGACGGCCTTCAACGGCTTCATCAAGGAGACGGCCAACTTCTCGATCAGCTGGAACAAGAAGCCGATCCGTGCGAACGTGAACTTCAACTACCGCGGCCGGCAGCAGCGCGGCACCCAGACGGGCGCCCAATACGGCGCGGCGAACGGGTTCTACGAATACTTCGCGCCCCGCACGTTCGTGGACACCAACATCGAGTATACCCTGTCGAAGCGGTTCAAGATTTTCGCCAACGCGCGCAACATCTTCAACAAGCCCCAGGTCCTGCAGCGCTACACGGAAACCAACGCCCAGGCGCCCTACTCGGTCAACTACCAGCAGGAGGAGTTCGGCATCCAGATCGCCGTCGGCCTCAAGGGCACGTTCTAAGCGCCGCCCTGCGTCACAACCCTCATGATCATCCGCTGCCCGGGGCTTCCGCCCCGGGCAGCTTCATCTAGCCAACCAACGGTTCCCTCGCCGACGGCGGCGCCATAGTTTTAATCGGGGAATCCCTTCCATGCAAATTCACGAGACCAGCTACCCGCGCACCGCCGCCACCCTGCCCACCGAGCAACTCCGGGCCGAGTTCCTCGTCAGCGGCCTCTTCGCGCCCGGCGCGGCCCACTTCCGCTACTGGGAGACCGACCGCACCATCATCGGCGGCATCACGCCCGGCGCGTCGCCGCTCGAGCTGCCCAACCCCGCGGAGGTCCGCAGCGCGTTCTTCCTCGAGCGCCGCGAGGCCGGCGTGATCAACCTCGGCGGCCCCGGCAGCATGACCGTCGACGGCACGGTGCACCCGATGGAATCGCTCGACACGCTCTACCTCGGCCGCGGGGTGAAGGCGGTCTCGTTCAGCTCGCGCTCGGCCGACACGCCGGCGCGCTTCTATTTCCTGTCCTACCCGGCGCACACCGCCTACCCGGTGCGGCACATCCCGGTCAAGGACGTCGCCGGCGCCCGCCTCGGCGCGCGCGAGACCGCCAACGAGCGCACGCTCTTCAAGGTGATCCACCCCGGCGCGTTCCCCACCTGCCAGCTCGTCATGGGCTTCACGCGCATGGAGCCCGGCAGCGTCTGGAACACCATGCCGCCCCACACGCACCTCCGCCGCTCCGAGGTGTATTGCTATTTCAACGTCCAGCCGGCCCACGCCGTGTTCCACTTCATGGGCGCGCCCACCGCCACCCGCCACCTCCTCGTGCACGACCTGGGCGTGGTGCTTTCCCCGCCGTGGTCCATCCACAGCGGCGTCGGCACCGCGGCCTATGCCTTCGTCTGGGGCATGGGCGGCGAGAACCAGGAGTTCGCCGACATGGATCCCGCGCCGGTGAATCAATTGCGATGAAAACCGCCGGTTGCATCCCCGCGGTAGGGGCGCTTGCCCACAAGCGCCCGGGCCGTTGAGGGCAACGGCCCCTACCAAATCCATGCCTAGCATCCTCGACAGCTTCCGCCTCGACGGGAAGGTCGCCATCGTCACCGGCGCGTCGCGTGGCCTCGGCGCCGCCATGGCGCAGGCCCTGGCCGAGGCCGGCGCGGACCTCGTCCTCGTCGCCCGCGGCGACATGGCCGCGCTGCAAAAGTCCATCGCCGCCGCCGGCCGCCGCAGCGTGGTCGTGGCCGCCGACGTCGGCACCCCGGCCGCCGCCGCGAAGATCGTGGCCGCCGCCTACGAGGCCTTCGGCCGCGCCGACATCCTCGTCAACAACGCCGGCATCATCCGCCGCGCCAACCTGCTGGAGTTCTCCGAGACCGACTGGGACGACGTGCTCAACGTCAACCTCACCGGCGCGTTCCGCCTGAGCCAGCGCTTCGCCGCCGAACTCGTCACGCGCAAGTTGCCGGGCAAGGTCATCAACATCGCCTCGATGCTCTCGTTCCAGGGCGGCATCCGCGTCGTCTCCTACACCGCGGCCAAGAGCGCGCTCGCCGGCGTCACTCGCGCCATGGCCAACGAGCTCGCCTCGCAGGGCGTCAACGTCAACGCCGTCGCGCCCGGCTACATGGCCACGGACAACACCGCCGCGCTGCAGGCCGACCCGGTGCGCAACAAGGCCATCCTTGACCGGATCCCCGCCGGCCGGTGGGGCACCCCGGCCGACCTGGCCGGCGCCGTAATTTTCCTCGCCGCCCCGGCGTCTGACTACATGCACGGCCACATCCTCGCGGTTGATGGTGGCTGGCTCGTGCGCTGAACCCCGTCCGCCCATGAACCTGCTGCGCCTGCTCCCCTGTCTTTTCGCCCCGGCGCTCGCCGCCGTCGCGGCCGACCGCCTGACCGTAACCGTCACGCACGACTACGCCGGCGCCCGCCCCGCCGAGACCATCACAGTCCCGTGGTCCGAGGTGAACAAGGTCCTCCCCGGCGCGCTCCTGCAGCGCATCGCCGTCAAGGATGCCGCGGGCCACGTGCTGCCCTACCAGGTGACCAACGTCGCCCCGCAGGCCAAGGACCCGAAGGGCGAGGGCATCGCCTACGGTGAACTGATCTTCCAGCACAACTTCGCCGCCGGCGAGAAGTCGGCCACCTTCACCGTCGAGAAGATCGACACCGTCGCCCCCGTGTTCCCGGCCAAGGTCTCCGCCCGCTACGTCGGCGAGCGGCTGGACGACTTCGCCTGGGAGAACGACAAGGTCGGCCACCGCACCTACGGCCCCGCGCTCGCCGCCCCGGCGGCGCCCGGCTCCGGCAAGGAGGTCCTCGTCACGAGCGGCCTCGATGTCTGGTGCAAGCGCGTCGACTACCCGATCGTCGACCGCTGGTATAACAAGGGCCACGACCATTATCACAAGGACGAGGGCGAGGGCATGGACATGTATCAGGTCGGCATCACCCGCGGTTGCGGCGGCACCGGCATCTGGGACGGCAAGCAGCTGCACGTCGGCCGCAACTACCAGACCTGGCGCGTCCTCGCCAACGGCCCGATCCGCGCGATCTTCGAGCTCACCTACGACACCTGGTCGGCCAACGGCGTCTACGTCACCGAGACCAAGCGCTTCACCGTCGACGCCGGCAGCAACCTCGACCGCATCGACAGCACCTTCACCGCCGCCGGCAACGTCAAGGAACTCACCGTCGGCATCGGCCTGAACAAGAATCCCGCCGACCGCGGCCAGGAACCGCAGATCGCGCTCGCGCCCGTCGCGGCCGACGGCTCCTTCACGCAGTGGGTCGTGCAGAAGACCAACGGCGCGCTCGGCACCGCGCTCATCGCGCCGGACGGCTTCGCCGGTTTCGCCGAGGACGAGCGCAACCACCTCGTGCTCGCCAAGGCCGCCTCCGGCACGCCGCTCCGCTACTACGCGGGCGCCGGCTGGTCCAAGGCCGGCGAGTTCGCCACCGCCGAGGCCTGGAACGCCTACGTCGCCGCCTTCGCCGCCCGTCTCAAGTCCCCGCTCAAGGTCACGCTGACCCCATGAAGCTCCGGTCCCGCCTCTGCCTCTCCGCCCTCGCCCTGTTCACCGCTTGCGCCCAGGTCGCGGCGGCGGACGACGGCGCGGTCCTGGCGCTGATGGAGCGCGCGGCCGACTGGCAGCTCGCGAACATGGAGGCCAAGCCCGGCGGCGAGCGCGCGGCCGACGGCTGGATCAAGGGCGCCTTCTACACCGGCGTCATGGCGCTCGCCCGCGATTCCACCAGTCCCCGCTTCCATGACGCCATGATGAGGATGGGCGAGGCCAACGGCTGGAAACCCGCCCGCCGGCCCTACCACGCCGACGACCACGTCGTCAGCCAGACCTACCTCGACCTTTACCTGCAGCACCGCGATCCGAAGATGCTCGCGCCGACCAAGGAACGCTTCGACTGGATCCTGGCGAACCGCGCCGGCACCTCGCTTTCCTTCGACAAGAAGGCGAACCCGAAGAGCCAGGAACGCTGGTCCTGGTGCGACGCGCTCTTCATGGCGCCGCCGGCGTGGGCCCGCCTGTGGCAGGCCACGGGCAACGCCGCCTACCTCGACTTTGCCGTCGCGGAATGGTGGTTCACCTCGGATTATCTCTACGACAAGGAAGAGCACCTCTATTTCCGCGACAGCACGCTCTTCGAGAAGCGCGAGGCGAACGGCCAAAAGATCTTCTGGGGCCGCGGCAACGGCTGGGTGATGGGCGGCCTCGTGCGCATGCTCGAGCTGCTGCCGGCCGGCCACGCGTCGCGCCCGCGCTTCGTGCAGCAGTTCCGCGAGATGGCGGACAAGGTCGTCACGCTCCAGCAGGCCGACGGCTTCTGGCGCGCGAGCCTGCTCGCCCCGGAACACTACCCGATGCAGGAAACAAGCGGCACCGGCTTCTACACCTACGCGCTGGCCTGGGGCATCAACCAGGGCCTGCTTGACCGCGCGAAGTTCGAGCCCGCCGTGCGCCAGGCCTGGGCGGCGCTGGCCAGCTGCGTGAACGCCGACGGCAAGCTGACCCACGTGCAGCCGGTCGGCTTCACCCCCGTCACGTTCGATGCCGGGAACTCCGAGCCCTTCGGCGTCGGCGCCTTCCTGCTCGCCGGCAGCGAGGTTCGCCGCCTCCCGTGATCCCCTTTATCAATCCCATGAACACCTCCTCCCGGTTCCTGGCGCGTGCCGCCGTCCTCACCAGCCTGCTGCTGGCCACCGCCGTGGCGCAGACCGCCCCGAAGTTCAACGGCGCCACGCCGCTCGAGTGGTCGGTCAAGCTGGCCGACTCGGAAATGGCCCGCACCGGCGACAAGCATTTCTTCGGCGGCTCCAACTCGCGCGCGCGCATCGACTACACCACGTCCTTTTTCGGCACGTCGCTCGTCAAGCTCGCCGACCGCACCGGCAACAAGGCCTACGCGGACTACGGCCTGAAGTTCGGCACCTCCTTCGTCGCCGCCGACGGCTCGATCCACACCTACAAGCTCGAGGACTATAACATCGACAGCATCCCGCCGGGCAAGGTGCTGTTGCTGGCCTGGGAGCGGGGCGACCGTTCGCCGGCGCTCAAGCAGGCCATCGAAACGCTTTACGGCCAGATGCGGAAACACCCGCGCACCAGCGACGGCGGCTACTGGCACAAGCTGCGTTATCCGAATCAAATGTGGCTCGACGGCCTGTTCATGGCGTCGCCCTTCCTCGCGCACTACGGCAAGGCCTTCGAGGAGCCCGCCGCGTTCGACGAGGTCGCGAAGCAGATCCTGCTGATGGACCAGCACGGCTACGATGCGAAGACCGGCCTCTATTACCATGCCTGGGACGAGACCCGCTCGCGCCCGTGGGCCAACAAGCAGACCGGCCAGTCGCCCAATTTCTGGGGCCGCGCCGTCGGCTGGTATGGCATGGCGATCGTCGACTCGCTCGATTTCTTCTCCCCCACGCATCCCGAGGTCGAGCACATCAACGAGGTGCTGCGCAAGGTCGCCGATGGCATCGTGCGCTGGCAGGACCCGAAGACCGGCCTCTGGTGGCAGGTGCTCGACCAGGGCGACCGCAAGGGCAACTACCTCGAGGCGACCGCCTCCTCCATGTTCGTCTACACCCTGGCGAAGGGCATCAACCGCGGCTACCTCCCGCGCGAGAAATACCTGCCGGCGCTCCTGAAGGGCTACGAGGGCATCCTCCGCGACTTTATCCGGCACAATGGCGACAACTCCATCAGCCTCACGCGCTGCTGCCAGGTTGCCGGCCTCGACTACACCAACTCCAAGGGCCAGCCGCGCGACGGCTCGTTCGACTATTACGTCGGCGAACCCATCGTGGACAACGACCTGAAGGGCGTCCCGGCCTTCATCCTCGCCGGCATCGAGCTCGAGCAGCTGCTCGGCGCGAAGGAAGCGACCTTCATGGCCCGCGGCTGGGCCGACTACGAGACGGTCCTCGCCCGCATCAAGGCCCCGACCTTCCCCAACCGCGATTTCCCCATCACCGATTTCGGCGCCAAGGCGGGCACCGACGCCACCGCGGCCATCACCGCCGCGATCGAGGCGTGCACCAAGGCCGGCGGCGGCCGCGTCGTCGTGCCGCCGGGCGAATGGCTCACCGTCGCCCTCACGCTCAAGAGCAACGTCAACCTCCACGTCAGCGAGGGCGCCACGCTGCGCTGGCTGTTCGAGCCCGCGCGATATCCGATCGTCTTCACCCGCTGGGAGGGCATGGAGCTCATGAATTACTCGCCGTTCATCTACGCCTACGGCCAGGAAAACATCGCCATCACCGGCAAGGGCACGCTCGACGGCGGCGCCGACTGGGACACCTGGTGGTCCTGGAACCTGCGCGGCGACCCGGTCAAGAAGCAGAAGCCCGCCCGCGACCGCCTCGGCGAGATGGGCGAGAAGAACGTGCCGGTCGCCGAGCGTGTCTTCGGCGAGGGCCACTTCCTCCGGCCGAATTTCATCCAGCCGTATAACTGCAAGAACATCCTCATCGAGGACGTCACCATCCTGCGTTCGCCCATGTGGGAGATCCACCCGGTCCTGTCGCAGAACATCACCGTCCGTGGCGTGAAGATCAGCACGCACGGCCCGAACAACGACGGCTTCGACCCCGAGTCCTGCCGCGACATCCTGGTGGAGAACACGGTCTTTGACACCGGCGATGACTGCATCGCCATCAAGTCCGGCCGCAACGGCGACGGCCGCCGCGTCAACGTGCCCACCGAGAACATGGTCATCCGCAACTGCATCATGAAGGACGGCCACGGCGGCGTCGTGCTCGGCAGCGAGTGCACCGGCGGCATCCGCAACATCTTCGTCGAGAACTGCGAGATGGACAGCCCCGAGCTCGACCGCGCGCTCCGCTTCAAGAACAACGCCGTGCGCGGCGGCATCCTGGAGAACGTCTTCATGCGCAACGTGAAGATCGGCCGGGTGGGGGAGGCCGTCCTCACCATCGACCTGCTCTACGAGGAGGGTGCGAAGGGGGCCTTCAAGCCCATCGTCCGCAACGTCCAGCTCGACAACATCACCAGCACCGCCAGCCCGCGCGTGCTGTTCATCCGGGGCTTCGAGGGTGCCATCATCGACAACATCCGCATCAGCAACTCCACCTTCCGCGGCGTGACGGAGACGGAGGTTGTCACCCACACCGGTTCCATCAGCTTCAAGAACGTCACCATCGAACCCGCCAAGCAGGTGCGCGGCCTGAACTCCGTCGGCTCGCCCGCCGGCCCGCGCCCCGAGACCCCCAAGCCCTGATCCTTCACCCCGAACCACACGCCCCACGATGAGCAAGCTGAACGAAATCAACGAACAGGTTGGCAAATACCGGTGGACGATCTGCTCCCTGGTCTTCTTCGCCACCACGGTAAACTACCTCGACCGCAACGTGCTCGGCCTGCTCAAGCCCGTCCTGTCGGCGGACGGCGTGTTCGGCCCCGACAAGGCGTCGCAGGAGCTGAACTACTCCACCGTCGTCATCTGCTTCCAGCTGGCCTATGCCATCGGCATGGTGCTGGCCGGCCGCCTCATCGACTGGGTCGGCACCAAGGCCGGTTACGCCTACTCGCTCATCGGCTGGAGCGTCGCGGCCATCGGCCACGCCTTCGGCCACCACACCTGGAGCTTCGGCTTCTGGCGCGCGGCGCTCGGCTTCACCGAGTCCGGCAACTTTCCCGCGGCCAACAAGACGATCGCCGAGTGGTTCCCGAAGAAGGAACGCGCCCTCGCCACCGGCCTCTACAATTCCGGCGCCAACGTCGGCGCGGTCGTCGCGCCCCTGAGCGTGCCCTACATCGCCGAGTGGTGGGGCTGGGAATGGGCCTTCATCCTGACCGGCGTCGTCGGCCTGATCTGGATCTATTTCTGGTATAAGATGTATGACTCGCCCGCCGCCAAGCTGAAGAAGGGCCAGCTCTCGCAGGCCGAGTATGACTTCATCCACAGCGACAAGGACGAGCAGGCCGAGGAGGCCGCCGCGACCAACCAGCCGAAGGCGAGCTGGGGCCGGCTGCTGACCTTCCGCCAGACCTGGGCCTTTGTGCTCGGCAAATTCCTCACCGATCCCATCTGGTGGTTCTACATGTTCTGGCTGCCGGCCTTCCTCAACGAGGAGAACGCCCGCAAGGTCGCCGCGTTCAAGTCGGCCAACCCCGCCTTCGCCGGGACGGCCGCCGAGGTGCCGGGCTACATCAGCTGGACCTTCGCGGTCGCCGTGGTCTACACGATCGCGACCTTCGGCTCGATCTTCGGCGGCTGGCTGCCCAAGCATTTCGTCAACGGCGGCATGGACCCGAACAAGGCGCGCAAGCTCTCCATGTTCATCTTCTCGCTGTTCCCGCTCACCGTGCTGGCGGCTTCCCGCCTCGGCGAGATCAACACCTGGCTGGCGGTCGGCACCATCGCCATCGCCTGCTCCGCCCACCAGGCGTGGTCGGCCAACATCTTCACCACCGTGTCCGACATGTTCCCGAAGCGCACGATCGCCTCGGTGACCGGCATCGGCGGCATGGCCGGCGGCCTCGGCGGCATCCTGATCGCCCGCGCAGCCGGCGTGCTGCTCGCGCACTACACCTCGATCGGCAAGGTCGAGCTCGGCTACGGCATCCTCTTCGTGGTCTGCGGCTCCGCCTACATCGTCGCGTGGGTGCTGATGCACCTGCTCGTGCCGAAGTTCAAACAGATCCAGCTCTGACCATGCCCCGCCGGACGCTGCCGCTCCTCGTCCTCTGCCTGACGGCCGGTGCGGCCGCCGGCGCCGCGGTGCAGTGGAACGACGTCCTGAAGCAGCCGGCGGAGTGGTATGCCACCGCCGGGGCCCGCGCCGTCGCCACCCAGATGCTTTATTACCAGTCACCCGAGGGCGGCTGGCCCACGGATGTCGACACGACGCAGCCGCCCTCGGAAAAATTCCTGGCGCTCAAGCCCTCCGCCCGGGCGCCGACCATCGACGACGGGGCCACGACCACGCCGCTGCGCGTTTTTGCGCTGATCATCTCGGCGACCCACGACGCGGAATTGCGCGCGGCCTTCGAGCGCGGCTTCGACTACCTGCTCGCCGCCCAGTATCCCTCCGGCGGCTGGCCGCAGTATTTCCCGCTCAAGCCGGGCTACTACTCCCACATCACCTACAACGACAATGCCATGGTGAACGTGCTCACGCTCCTGCGGGACACGGCGGAGGGCCGGGAGCCGTTTGCGTTTGTCGACGAGGCCCGCCGCACCCGCGCGGCCGCGGCTGTCGCCAAGGGTATCGCCTGCATCCTGCGCACCCAGGTGAAACGGGCCGACCGGCTCACCGCCTGGTGCGCCCAGCACGACGAGACCACCTTCATCCCGGCGCCGGCGCGCAATTTCGAGCCGGCCTCGCTTTCGGGCATGGAGACCGTCGGGATTGCACGTTTCCTGATGGCGGTGGAACAGCCGTCGCCGGAGATCATCGCCGCCGTCGAGGGCGCCGTGGCCTGGCTCGAGACCGTGCGGGTCAAGGGACTGAAGGTCGAGAACTTCACCGGGGCGGACGGGAAGCGGGATCGCCGGGTCGTGGCGGATCCGGCGGCGCCCGACCTGTGGGCCCGTTTCTACGAGCTCGGCACCGACCGGCCGGTCTTCCTCGGGCGCGACAAGGTCGTCCGTTACGATTACAACGAGGTCGAGCGCGAGCGCCGCACCGGCTATGGCTACCTCGGCAACTGGCCCGCCGACCTGCTGGCGAAGGATTACTCCCGCTGGCGCGCGAAACATAAATTGCCATGAGAGTTTCTTTTGGAGGAGCGGCTTTGGTGTTCGCCGGCCTGGTCCTGACCGCCCTCGCCGCGGCCAAGCCTGACGCCATCGTTGCCGCCGACAGCTCCGGCCAATACACTTCGTTGCAGGAGGCCATCAGCACGGCGCCGATGAAGACCGACCCCGCCACGCCGCGCTGGGTCATTTTCGTCAAGGCCGGCACCTACCGCGAGCGCATCTACGTCCAGCGTGAGCGCGGCAACATCCACGTCATCGGCGAGGACCGGGAGAAGACCGTTGTCGTCTACCACCAGCATGCGAACCTCATCGGCCCCGACGGCAAACCCATCGGCACCTTCCGCACGCCCACCGTGCAGATCGACGGCGACGGCATGATCTGGGAAAACCTCACCCTCGCCAACGACGCCGGCCGGCCCGGCCCGCGCCCCGAGGGCCCGGCGGTGTCCCAGGCGCTCGCCCTGCGCGCCGACGGCGACCGGCTCGAGTTCCGCGGCGTCCGCTTCCTCGGCTGGCAGGACACGATCCTCGTCAACCGCGGCCGGCACTACTTTGTCGACTGCTACATCGAGGGGCACGTGGATTTCATCTTTGGCGCCGCCACCTCGTATTTCGACCGATGCCACATCCACGTGCTGGCCGACGGTTACATCACCGCCGCCTCCACGCCGAAGGACCAGCCGCACGGCTACGTATTCGCCGACTGCCGGATCACCGGGGCCGACGGTGTGAAGACCTACCTCGGCCGGCCATGGCGCGAGTTCGCCAAGACGGTTTTCCTTCGCACGGAGATGTCGGCCGCCGTCCGCGCGGAGGGCTGGCACAACTGGAACAAGCCCGGCGCCGAGCAGACGACCTTCTACGCCGAGTCTGGCAGCACCGGCCCGGGTGCGAGTGACGCGACCCGCGTCAAGTGGGCCAAGCCCCTCACCGCCGCCGAGGCCGCCGCGCTCACGCCGGCAAAGGTGCTCGCCGGCCCCGACGGCTGGAATCCCGCGGCGCACTGATTTTTCAACCCCCGTTCCCATGAACCTCACCTCCGCTTTGCTCCGCACCGGCGCGGTTTTCGCCGTGCTCCTCGCCGCGCTCCCCCTCCACGCCGAGGGCCCCTTCCGCAACCGCGACAATCCCGACCTGCATGACGAGGCCGAGGGCACCTATCCGATCCCGTATCACCTGCCCAAGCCGGCCGAGATCTCCGCCGTCCTCGAGCGCATCCATGCGAACCTCGACCGCGCCATGGCCACCAAGGTGGTCAACGCGAAGACCGGGGCCGAGATCACCGACCTTTCCGTCTTCAACGCCGACGCCGTGGCCTCGCAGGGTGACCGCGACGGCTTCCACGTGATGACCTACGCCACGGGCGTCACGCACGCCGGCATGCTCGCCGCCGCCGAGGCGACGGGTGATCCGCGTTACCGCGCCTTCGTGCAGCGCCACCTCGATTTCCTCGGCCGCACGATCCCGTATTTCCGCGCCCAGGCCGAAAAGATCGGCGCGCCGAAGAGCAGCTACCGCCGCCTCTTCGACACCAACTCGCTCGACGACAGCGGCTCCATGACCGCGGCGCTGATCAAGGCGCGCCTCGCGGGCATCGGCCCGGACCTGCTGCCGGAGATCAAGCACTGGGCCGACTACATCCGCTACAAGGAGATCCGCCTCGCCGACGGCACCGTCGCCCGCCACCGCCCGCAGCCCGAGTCGCTCTGGGCCGACGACGCCTATATGTGCATCCCGGCGCTCGCGCAGATGGGGAAGCTCACCGGCGACCGCGGCTGGTATGACGAGGCCGCCAAGCAGGCCGTGCAGCTCGCGCGCCATCTCTTCAATCCCACCGTCGGCCTCTACATGCACGGCAGGCACATGAACCAGCCGCTCGTCGCCGAGTTCCGCTGGGGCCGGGCCAACGGCTGGGTCATCCTCGCCCAGTGCGAGCTGCTCGACGTGCTGCCCGAGGATCATCCGGCGCGTCCGGAGATCCTGGCCACCTACCGCCGCCACGTGCAGGCGCTGGCCGAGCTGCAGTCCGGCGCCGGGCTCTGGCACCAGCTGCTCGACAAGTCCGATTCCTACCTCGAGTCCTCCGCCACCGCGATGTTCGTCTACGGCATCGCCCACGGCATCAACCGGGGCTGGATCAACGCCGCCACCTACGGCTCGGTCGCGCAGGCCGGCTGGCTCGGCCTCGCCGAGAAGGTGACCGCCCAGGGTCAGGTCGAGGCCTCGTGCGTCGGCACGACGCTCGCGAGCGACAGCGTCTATTACTACAACCGCCCGACCTCCGCCCACCACGGCCATGCCTACGGTCCCGTGCTGCTCGCCGGCGCGGAGATGATCCGGCTCTACCAGAACCAGGGGAAGCTCTTCGACATCAAGCTCCAGTTCCGCACCTACCACTTCGTGCCGGTGAAGAAGTAGGCGGGCTCAGGTGGACTGCTTGAGATACAACGCCACCGCTTGCGAGCGCGAGCGCACCTGAAGTTTTTCATAGATGCGCCGGATGTAGGTGTTCACCGTATGGCCGGTCACGCCGAGCTGGTCGGCGATTTCCTTGCAGAGGAAACCCTTGGCGATCAGCTCGAGCACGGCCTGCTCGCGCGGGGACAGGCTCTCCACGACGGGGGAGGGGGCCGCCGGCGGCCGGGCGAAGGACTGCACGACCTTGCGGGCGATGGCGCTGCTCATCGGCGAGCCGCCGTTGGAAATCTGGGTGATAGCCTCCAGCAGCTGGGTTCGCTTCGTGTTTTTCAGCAGATAACCGGTCGCTCCCGCCGCCAGTGCCGCGAAGATATGGTTCTGGTCCTCGTAGACCGTGAGCATGAGAAACTGGGTGGAGGGCAGCACCAGCTTGAGCTGCCGCACACACTCAATGCCGTTCATTCCCGGGAGGTTGATGTCCATCAACACCACATCCGGCTGGTCCGCCGGCAGCCGCGCGACGGCTACGTCGGTCGCGCCGTATTCTCCTACCAGCTGCAGGGGAGGTGTGCTGCGCACCATGCCGACCAGCAGGCGGCGGGTTTCAGTGTCGTCCTCGACAATGGCGATACGATGCAAGGTGGCCATGTGGTCAGGCGGGGTTCTTGGGACAGATGCGGGGCGCAAAGAAGGTCACCATGGTGCCGCCTGTGGGCGACATATCGATCGACCAGCGGCCCCCGATGGACGCCATGCGTTCGCGCATGTTTTTCAGGCCGTTGCCCGGGTTGGTGCGGTCCGCGGTCGTCGCGCCCGGTCGGTCGGTCGGGCAGCCACGGCCGTTGTCCGTGATGCGCAGGAGAAAGCCGGCCTCTTCGACCGCGAGGGCCAGGGTGACCTCGGTGGCTTGGGCATGCCGCACGATGTTGTTGAGGGCTTCCTTCAGGCAGAGGAACAGGTGGTGCCGGGTCTGGCTGGTCACGGCCAGAAGCGGCAGGGTCGTGGGCAGGTCGAGCCGGCAACGGATGCCGGCCGGGGCCAGGAAGTTCTGGGCGTAACTGGCCAGGTAGCCGGCCAAGGCTTCTAGATTGTCGTGCTGGGGATCCACGGCCCACACGATCTCGTCCATGGAGCGGGTGATCTGCGAGACTGTCTCGTAAATCTGGCCCAGTCTTCCGGGCGAGGCGGTTTCCTCGGGCGGCGCCGACTGGGTCAGCAGGCTGATGCGGGTGAGGCTGGCCCCAAGGTCGTCGTGAATGTCATGGGCGATGCGCGCCCGCTCCCGTTCCAGGGCTGACTCGCGCTCGATCCGCTCGAGCTTGCGCCGCAACCGGTGGTTGGACCACTGGCGGGCTGCCAGCACGATCAGGCCGACGGCGGCCAGCGCAGCGATCGCGCGGAACAGGGGCGTCTGCCACCAAAGCGGCAGCACCGTGACCGCCAGCCCGGCCAGGCCGGTTTCCGGCTGGTCGGGCTGGGAGGCCGACACCTGGAAGCGATAGTCGCCGGGCGGCAAGGCCGGATATTGCGCCGTGCGGCTGGGCCCGGCCTCGATCCAGTCGTTATCAAATCCATCCAGCCGATAACGAACACGGATGCGGTCAGGGGCTTCGAGGCTGAGGGCGGAGAAGTCCAGCTCCAGCCGGTGTAGACGGGCGGATACCCGCAGCGCGGTCCCGACCGCCTGATCCCGGCCATCGGCGCGGGCTGCCTCGATCGCGACCCGCGGTGGGGGCAGGGCGGTGAGCTCGCGACGGGGATCGAACGCCACCACGCCGCGCCGGGTGGCAAACCACAAACGGCCCTCGGCCGTCTTCCAGGCCGCGGGCTGGAAGAGCGCGACACAGGTCAGCGGCCGGCCCGATTCGTCTTCGGCCAGCACCACGGCATGCACCCGGGGCACGCGACCGGCGGCGCAGTCTTCCAGGCTTTGCCGGCTGACGCCGAAGATGCCGCCGCCGGAGCCGAACCACAGGTGGTCGCCATCGTCGATGATCTGGGTGATGTTCTGGTGGGTCAGGCCGTGGCTCCGGTCGAGCAAGACCCAGCGGCCGTTCCCATCGATGGCCAGCAGGCCGCTCTCCGTGCCCAGCCAGATCCGGCCGGCGCGATCGGTAAGGATGCATTGAATCGCCCCGCCCTCGCCCGGCGGCGCAGGCGCGAAGGGGGTTAGCCGGTTGTCCACCAGCCGGAGCAATTCCCCGTTCCCGGTGCCCACGAGCAGCCGGCCGGCCTCGTCCTCCCCGAGCGCCCGGATTTCCTGACCGGCAGGCAGCCGCGCGCCCGGTGGCACGCTGAACTCCGGGCCGTCCAGCCGGGCGAGTTGATCGGGCCCGAGACTTGTCCAGGTTTCCCCGGAGCGCGTGGTGAAGACCCGCCGGATGGTCGGCACGGGTGGCACGGCGGCCAGCTTCGTGATCGGCTGGTCGCGCCCGCGGATCACGTAGGCCCCCGAGCCGCAGGTGAAGCCGAGGCGGCCGTCGGTCAGCGGGAAAACCGTGACGGCACTGTAGGCCGGCCAGTCCGGCAGCGGGCGGTGAGTGAAAAATTCCCGCCCATCCCACTCCACCACGCCGCCATCGCGGTTGGCAAACCACAGGCGGCCGGCGTCGTCGGCGCAGACGGATGAGGAGTAGTCCACGGCCAACCCGCTCTCGCGGTTGAAAAGCTGATAGGTGCGCCGCTGCAGCCGGCCGAGCCCGGCGCCGTTCGTGCCCGCCCAGAGGGTGCCGCGGGAATCCTCCGTCAGCTCATAGATGTCCTCCCCGAGTCGCGGCAGCGCGACCAGCTGGCCTGCGACCAGGCGCAGGAGTCCCTTGGAGCGGGTGGCAATCCAGAGCCCGCCGGCGCGGTCCTCGATGGAGGCCTGCACATAGTGGGCGCCGAAGAGCGGAGGCAGGGACAGCTGCGCCACGAAGCGCCCGTCCGCGAGGCGGAGGAGCTGGCGCTCCGTGATCAGCCAGGGGCCGGCGTCGCGGCTGGAGGCGATGCGCAGTTCCTCCCCGCCAAAATCCTGGCCGAAGGGCTCGAGCCGGCCCTCCTGGTATAGCAGCAGCGTCATGTCGCTGGCCACCCACAGCCGGCCCAGACCGTCCGTGGCGAAGCCAATCCGGCGCGCTCCCGGCAGGCTGCGGGGCACGTTGAACTGTTGGGTGGAGGCCGGCGTGCAGCGGAAAACGATGCCCTCCTCGCATGCAAGCCAGACCGTGCCATCAGCCTCGCCGAAGAGCGCGATGACGGTGCGGTCGCCCACGGCGGCGAACCGCGCGTCGGCCACGAACTCCCCGTCGCGCTCGACCCGCACGCCGGAGCGGGCGAAGGCGACCACGAGCCCGAGCACGGGCACGCGGGCCATGCGGTTCACGACATTGCCGGCATGGATCTCCCGGGCCGGCAGGCGTGCGGCCCGGAACAGCCGGCCATCGAAACGCGCCAAGCCACCGTTGGTCGCCACCCAGAGATATCCGCGGTCGTCCTCGGCGATCTGCGTGATTTCCTCGTTGGGCAGGCCGTCCTGGGTGTGCCACTGGCGCACGGTGAACTCCGGCTCCAGGCCGGCGGCGGCCGGCCGGCCGGTCCCGGCGCCGAGACAAGCGAGGCCGAGCGCAAGGAGCACCCGGCGCACGCGAGTGGCGGGTCGAGAGGGAATGGGGCGGGGGGTGGGCACCGGGATGGGGCGTGCGGAACGGTTGTGGGCGCCGGCCGGCTAGTCGAGCCCGTTGCATGATTCGCGCCCCACCGGCATTGCCGCACGAGGGCCGGCGGACAAGGCTGCGTTTGTCCCTTGATTAGGGGACATGCGCTCCCCGCCGGGTTCTGCTAGGGTGCTGCTGCCCGGCGCGTCTGTGCCGGGCATTACTCCAACCCCAACACCCCAGTGCAGCGCCCTCCTGGCGCGGCCGCTCCCTGCCCTATGAGACTATCGCATTGCCGCATCCTGGCGTTCGCCGCGTGCGGCGTTTCCGGCCTTCTGGCCCAGACCGATCCCCAGCCGTCGAAAGACGTGGTGGTGCTCCCGAGCTTCACTGTCTCGGCCGAACAGTCCAACCGCTACCGCGCCCTCGATTCCAGTTCGGCCTCGCGCGTCCGCACGAGTGTGCTGGACACGGCCGCCTCGATCTCGGTCCTGACGCCGGAGTTTCTCGCGGACATCGGCCCGGCCCGCCTCTATGATGCCACCCGCTATGTCTCAGGCATCTCCGAGGGCCGGGGCGACGGCTTCGCCGACCGCCAGATCATCCGCGGATTTGAGAACCAGAACCGCACCGTCGACAACTTCGGCAGTGTCCAGGGCGAAAACGCCGACCCGCTCTTCATCGAGCGCGTCGAGGTCCTCAAGGGGCCAAGCGCCATCATCGCCCCCACCGGCGCGCCGGGTGGTGTTGTCACCATCACGAGCAAGAAGCCTTCCTACAAGTCCGCCAGCTCGCTCACGGCGGTCGTCGGCGACATCAATGCGCAGCGCGTCGAGCTCGACCTGACCGGGGCTTTTTCGCCTGACAGCAATTTCGCCTACCGCTTCCTCGCGGGCTACCAGGACAGCAAGCTCGGGGCCGACGGCACGAAGGACACGCGCAAGCTCATCGGCGGCTCCGTCACCTACCGGCTCACGCCCCGGACGCAGCTCACCCTCCGCGGCAGCTACGAGGATCGCTGGGTGTTCGTCTACCTGCCGGTTTTCATCGACTCGAGCTCCGTCAACGGGGCCAACGCCAAGCTCGCCACCGGCTTCAAATACGGCGACCGCAACGGCACCGAGACCTGGGCGCACCGCGGCGGCGAATACGGCACGGTGGACGCCCTGCTCACCACCTCCTTCAACGAGCATATCAGCTCCCGCTTTGCCGCGAAGTATCAATACAACCTGCAGCGCGACATGTTCATGGCGGCGGTGACCCCGGGCCTGGGCAACCGCTACAATCCCACCACCGGCCAGCAGACCCCCGACCAGACCTGGGCGATCGTGGGCGGCGTGCCCGTGGCGACCAACTCGCCGCTCTTCGACATCACCAACATCCAGCGCCGCCCGTTCCTGCCCGAGGGTCACACCAAGGTGACCTCGTTCCAGTATGACGTGGCCGGCGCCTACCGCTTCGGCAGCATCGGCAGCACGACCGTGGCGGGAGTGGCCTATGACAATTCCGACGCGTTCTCGCGCCAGCTCATCGGGCCAAGCCTCCCGTTCAACCTGCTCGCCCCCGTCTACGGAGCCCAACCGGTCTTCAACACCGCCACCGTGCGCCAGACCAGCGCGGCGACCAACTGGCAGTATTACGTCAACGAGCAGCTCACCGTCTTCCAGGACCGGCTCCTCCTGACCGGCGGCCTCGTCCGCGTCTCGACCGAGCAGGAGAATCGCAACCTCCTGACCAACGGCCAGACCAAGCTCGACGACAGCCGGAACCTCGCGCTCTACGGCGCGCTGTTCAAGATCACGCCCACCATCTCCGTCTACGGCAGCCGCTCGGTCAACGCGGTGCCCACGATCGCCAACAACCTCCCGCTCTGGCAGGAGGGCCAGCAGTGGGAGTTCGGGGCCAAGGCTTCGCTTCTGGAGAACCGGCTCTACGTCTCGTTGGCCCGCTTCCAGATCTCGCAGACCAACGTCACTGTGCCGAACCCGGCGTTCCAGTCTGACCCGACGCAGCCGCAGTCCCTCATCTCCGACCTCAAGAACTACGGCTACGAACTGGAGGTGGTCGGCGGCCTGACCAAGAACCTGTCGGTGGTGGCCAACTACACCTACCTGCATGAGCGCGATTCGCTCGGCCGCGAGGTCCGGGCGATTTCCCCGCGCAACTGGGCCCTGCTCCTCAATTACAAGTTCGAGGGTGTGAAGGGCCTCAGCGCCTTCATCGGCACGACCTACACCGGCCGCCGGGCGGGTGAGGCCCCCGGCGCCAACTTCACGGCCCTGGGTGTCGTCACGCAGCAGAGCTTCTTCCTTGCGCCGGTCCAGCTCTGGAGTCTGGGCGGCCGCTACGTCTGGCACGATTTTTCCTTCATGCTCAATGTCGATAACGCCCTCGACAAGGAATACATCATGATCCCGACGGCGCGCACCAACGCCGGCCTCGGGCTGCCGCGCAGCGTCCGCCTGACCACCACCTATAAATTCTAATCCCAGCCGTTTTGGTCAGGCTTTGAGCCGGTGGGGCGGCGGCGGGGGCCGCCGCCCCGCTTTTTGTCCCCGTTCCGTCCCGACCAAGTCCGCCGCCATGCATCTCCGTCTTCCGCTCCTCCTTGCTCTCGGCTGCGCCGCCGCCCTCCGGGCGGAGGTGCGCCCCTTCACCATCGATACGGTGATGGAGGACCTGCGGGCGACTCATCCGCAGGCGACCCGCGTGACGGATGAGTTGCCGCCCGGCGTGGAGGCGCGGGAGAACCTTACCTATTCCCGTCCCGGTGGCGTGGCGCTGCAGCTGGATGTTTACCGGCCGGCCGGTTCCGGTCCGCGGCCCGCCGTGCTGATCGTGCACGGGGGCGGCTGGCTGACGGGAGACCGCACCATGGAGCGGCCGTTTGCCCGGCAGCTGGCGCTGCGCGGATATGTCGCGATCCCGGTTTCCTACCGGTTGGGGACCCGCGGTCGCTTTCCGGCGCCGGTGCATGACCTGAAGGCCGCGGTTCGGTGGCTGCGGGCGCATGCCGCGGAGCATGGGATTGATCCGGCGCACATCGGTGTGGCCGGTGGCTCGGCCGGCGGCACCCTTGCGGTCCTCCTGGGCGCGACCAACGGGATGTCCGAAATGGAAGGCACGGGCGGTGAGCCCGGCCAGTCCAGCCGGGTGCAGGCGGTGGCGGATATCGACGGGTCGGTCACCTTCATGGACAACGCCCTCATCCAGTCGTCCGAGAACCGGCCGGCCCATCCCTATTGGGAGTTTGTGCACGGACCCTTCCGCGCGAACCGCGCGGTCTGGGTGGCGGCCTCCCCCTTGTGCTACACCGGATCGGACAGCGCCCCCACGCTGTTCCTGAAAAGCACCGTGACCCAGCCGATCCTCGCGGGCCGCGACGAAATGAGTGCGCGCCTGAGGATTCTTGGCATCGATTCACCGGTGATCGTCTATCCCGACACCCCGCACCCGTTCTGGCTGGTGCACCCTTGGTTTGAGCGTGTCGTCAACGATGTAGATATTTTTTTCCGGCGGCACTTGTTGACCCCCTGATCCGGTCCGGCAGTCTCATCCGGGACCTCCCGATGACCGGCTTGTTACCCCGCAACCTTATCCTGGCAGGCGTGCTGGGCCTCGGCCTGCTTGCCCCGGCCGGCGCCGCCCCGCACATCGTCCTCGTCGGCGATTCCACGGTGAACGACGGCGGCGGCTGGGGCTTCGGCTTCCGGCAGTTTGTGACCCCGGACGTGACCGTCACCAACACCGCGCAGAACGGCCGCAGCTCGAAAAGCTTCCGGACCGAGGGCCACTGGGACAAGGCGCTCGCCGCCAAGGGGGACTACTACCTGATCCAGTTCGGCCACAACGACCAGCCGGGCAAGGGGCCGGAACGTGAAACGGATCCCGCCACGACCTATTATGCGAACCTGGTGCGTTATGTGGACGAGGTGCGCGCGCAGGGCGGGCAGCCGGTCCTCGTCACCTCGCTGACGCGGCGGATTTTTTCCAAGGCCGATCCCAAGCACATCGAGTCGAGCCTCACGCCCTGGGCCGACGCGGTGAAGAAACTGGCGGCGGACAAAAACGTCCCGCTCATCGACCTCCAGGCCTCGAGCATCGCCTACTGCGAGGCCCTCGGGCCGGAGCGCACCGCGGCGTTCAACTTTCCCGACAAGAGCGGCAAGAACGACACCACCCACCTGCAGGGCGAGGGGAGGGTGGTCTTCGCCCGGCTCGTGGTCGATGAGTTGCGCAAGGTGGTCCCGGCCCTGGCGCCGTATCTGCGCGCCGAGCCGATCAGCCCGCTCACGCTCTGGTATCGGCAGCCGGCCGCCCATTGGGTCGAGGCGCTGCCGGTCGGCAACGGCCGGCTCGGCGCCATGGTCTTCGGCGGCACCGCGCGCGAGCGCATCCAGTTCAACGAGGACACGGTCTGGACCGGCGGGCCGCATGAATACCAGCACGAGGGCGCGGCCAAATTCCTGCCCGAGCTCCGCCGCCTGCTCGCCGAGGGGAAGCAGAAGGAGGCGCACGAGCTGGGCATGGCCGAGTTCATGAGCGTGCCGCTGCGGCAGAAGGCCTACCAGCCCTGCGGCGACCTCTGGCTCGATTTCCCCGGCCACGAGACCGCGACCGACTACACGCGCACACTCGACCTCGACACCGCCATCGCCACCGTGCGTTACAAGGTCGGCGGCGTGACCTACACCCGCGAGACTTTCGCCAGTTTCCCCGACCAGGTCATCGTGGTGCGCGTTTCTGCCGACCAGCCGGGCGCGCTCACCTTCAGCGCGAGCCTGACGAGCCCCCACGCCGGGGCGACCGTCCGTCCGCTCGGCGTGAACGGCCTCGCCGTCGCCGGGCAGGTCAAGGACGGGGCCGTCAAATTCGAAGCCCAGCTGCAGGTGTTCACGGATTGGGGCAACTACACCATTGCGGACGGCACGATGAAAATCGCCGGGGTGACGGAAGTGATGTTCATCCTCGGGGCCGCGACCAATTTCACGAATTACCATGATGTCACCGGGCACCCGGACATTCGCGCGGGCATCCCCCTCGCCACCGCGTCGCACAAATCCTTCGAGAAAATGCGCGCGGCGCACGTGGCCGACCACCAGGCGCTCTTCCGCCGCGTCTCGCTCGACCTCGGCACCAGTGCCGCGGCGGCGCAACCGACCGATGCGCGCCTGCGGGCCGCCGACAAGGCCGCCGATCCGGCGCTCATCCCGCTTTATTTCCAGTTCGGCCGCTACCTGCTCATCGCCAGCAGCCGGCCCGGCGACCAGCCGGCCAACCTGCAGGGCATCTGGAACCAGGACCTCAACCCGGCCTGGGGCGGCAAATACACCGTGAACATCAACACGGAGATGAACTACTGGCCGTCCGAGGTGGCCAACCTCGCCGAGTGCGCCGAGCCGCTTTATGCGATGATCGACGACCTGGTGGCCAGCGGCCGGAAGACCGCGACGGCCCAATACGGCGCGCGCGGCTGGGTGCTGCACCACAACACCGACCTCTGGCGCGGCACGGCGCCGATCAACAATTCGAACCATGGCATCTGGCCGACCGGCGGCGCCTGGCTCACGCGGCACCTGTGGGAACATTACCTTTTCAGCGGTGACCGCGAGTTCCTCGCCAAACGCGCCTACCCGGTGATGAAGGAGGCGGCCCTCTTCTTCGTCGATTATCTCGTGAAGGATCCGAAGACCGGCTGGCTCGTCAGCGGCCCGTCCAATTCGCCCGAGCAGGGCGGCCTCGTGATGGGCCCGACGATGGACCACCAGATTATCCGCGCGTTGTTCGAGTCCACGGCGCAGGCGGCGGAAATCCTCGGCACCGAGGCCGATTTCGCGAAGCAGCTCCGGGCCATGCGCGCCCGGATCGCCCCGAACCAGGTGGGCAAACACGGCCAGCTGCAGGAGTGGCTTGAGGATGTCGACGACCCGGCCAGCAAGCACCGCCATGTCTCTCATCTCTGGGGCGTGTTTCCCGGCCACGAGATCCGGCCGGCCGAGCCGAAAATATTCAACGCCGCCAAACAGTCGCTGGTCTTCCGCGGCGACGACGGCACCGGCTGGTCGCTGGCGTGGAAGATCAACTTCTGGGCCCGGTTTCTCGAGGGCGACCATGCGCACAGGATGATCCTGCGTCAGCTCGACTTCGTCGACCCCCTCGAGCCGCAGAACTCCTCGCATGGCGGCACCTACCCGAACCTCTTTGACGCGCACCCGCCTTTCCAGATCGACGGCAATTTCGGCGCGGTATCCGGCATCAGCGAGATGCTGCTCCAGTCCCATCTGGCCGAGATCAACCTGCTGCCCGCGCTGCCGAAGGCCTGGCCGGCTGGCAGCGTCAAGGGCCTGCGCGCCCGTGGCGGCTTCGAGGTGGATATCGAATGGAAGGGAGGGAAACTCACCGCCGCCACGATCCGTTCCCTGAAGGGCAACCCGGTCGTCCTGCGCCATGCGGACGTTACGCACGAACTGAAACTCGCCCCGGGTGCCTCCTTCACCTGGGATGGCCGCTGATCCTGCCCCATGAAAACCCGCCTGTGGCCCGTCGTTGTCCTGCTGTTTGCGTTGTCTTCCGCCCGCGCCGTTGAGCCGGGGCTGCACCGCGATGTCGAATACGGCCAGGCGGCCGGCGTCAGCCTGCGGCTCGACGCCAGCGTGCCGGAGGGCGAGGGACCGTTCCCGATCGCCATCCTCGTCCATGGCGGCGGGTGGAACAGCGGAGACAAGGCCGGCTCCGACAAGCCCGGCAACGGCGCGGACATCACGCCGTGGTTCGCCCCGCTCACGGCGGCGAAATTCACCTGGTTCTCGATCAACTACCGCATGGCCCCGGCCCACCGCTGGCCGGCGTGCTTCGACGACGTGCAGACCGCCATCCGCTGGGTGAAGGCACACGCGAAGGAGTTCAAGGGCGACCCGGCGCGCATCGCGATCTTCGGCCACTCGGCCGGCGGCCACCTTGCGACGCTCGCGGGCGCGCTGGGCGAGGGCGACACGCGCGTCCAGGCCGTCGTCGGCTACGCGCCGGTCACGGACTTCATCTTCGAGCTGCCGGCCCGCGGCGGACTCGGCAAGGCGCTGCAGGACCTGCACAACCAGCCGAAGGAGCCGAACGAGCAGTCGCTCGCCATCCTGCGCGACACAGCCGCCATCAACCACGTGAAGCCCGGCCTGCCGCCGTTCCTGCTGTTGCACGGCGACGCCGACAAGACCGTGCCCTATCAGACCTCGCTCAACTTCCAGGCGAAGCTCCGCGCCAACGGCGTGGTGTGCGACCTGATCACGATCCCCGGCGCCGGCCATGGCCTGCTCAACTGGAACCAGTTCTCGGCCGACTACCAGGACCAGCTCATTGCCTGGCTGGCCAAAACCCTCAAGTGACCATGAAGACCAGCACGCTTGCTTGTGTTGCCCTCGCCCTGTCCCTGGGCCTTGGCCCGGCTTTCGCCCAGACTCCACCGGCCTGGGTGTCCGATCTCGGTGACGGCACCTACAAGAACCCGGTCCTGCATGCCGACTATTCGGACCCCGACGTCGTGCGGGTGGGGGACGATTTCTGGATGACGGCGTCGAGCTTCAGCCACGTGCCGGGCCTGCCGGTTTTGCACTCGCGCGATCTCGTGAACTGGACGCTCGTCACGCACGCGCTGCCAAAGCTCGTGCCGGAGGATGTGTTCCGCAGCCCGCAGCACGGCAAAGGCGTGTGGGCCCCGGCCATCCGCCACCACGACGGCAAGTTCTGGATTTATTATCCCGACCCCGATTTTGGCATCTACCTCGTCACCGCCACCGATGCGCGCGGTCCGTGGAGCGCGCCTGTATTGGTGAAGGGCGGCCGCGGTCTCATCGATCCCTGTCCGCTGTGGGATGACGACGGCCGGGTCTATCTCATCCACGGCTGGGCCAACAGCCGCGCCAATGTGAAAAACATCCTCACGATGCTCGAGCTCGACGCCACCGGCACGAAGGTCATCGACGACTTCGGCTGGGTCATCAACGGCAACAAGCTCCCCGGCTACACCACGCTCGAGGGGCCGAAGCTCCTCAAGCGCAACGGCTGGTATTACGTCTTCGCCCCGGCGGGCGGCGTCTCCACCGGCTGGCAGTCGGTGTTCCGCTCGAGGAACATCCGCGGCCCCTACGAGGACCGGATCGTGCTCGAGCAGGGCAAGTCGCCCGTCAACGGCCCGCACCAAGGCGCGCTCGTCGACACGCCGTCCGGCGAGTCCTGGTTCCTGCATTTCCAGGACAAGGAAGCCTACGGACGCATCGTGCACATGCAGCCGGTGCGCTGGGAAAACGACTGGCCGCTGATGGGCACCGGCGTCGCGACCGGCGCCGCCAGGGGCGAGCCCGTGCTGGTGCACCAGAAACCCGCGCTGCCGGTGCAACCCGTCGCCGTGCCGGCGACGAGCGACGATTTCAGTTCGCCGACCCTCGGCCTCCAGTGGCAGTGGCAGGCGAACCCCGGCCAGGAGTGGTGCTCGCTCACCGCGAAGCCGGGTTCGCTGCGGCTCTTCGCGCAGCCCGAGCCGAAACCCGGCAACCTTTACGACGCGCCGTTCCTGCTGATGCAGAAGTTCCCGGCGCTCGAGTTCAGCATGACGACCCTGCTTGAGGCATCCACGGCGGCGCAGTCCGGCCTGATTGTTTTCGGCTACGACTACGCGTGGATCGGCGTGCGGGACGGAAAGCTCGTGCAGGTCACCGTCATGAAGGCCTCGGAGAAGCCGGTCGCGACGGAGAAGGTGGCCTTGGAGAAGGTCACCGGCCCCGTGCACCTGCGCGTCACCGTGACCGACGGCGGCAAGTGCCGCTTCAGCTACAGCCTCGACGGGAAGATCTTCACGCCGCTCGGCGACGTCTTCACGGCCAACGTCGGCCGCTGGGTCGGTGCCAAGGTGGGGCTCTTCGCCGCGGGCGACCGGGGCACCCATGCGGATTATGACTCGTTTCTGGTCGGTCCGGCGGTGAAATAATCCCTTTTGCGCCCCTGGCGTAATCGGTGCTGGCCAGCGGCGTCTCGCCGGCTATCCGGTTAACCTTTGCGTCCACGGTCTCCATCGTTCCACCGCCTGATCCTGCTGGCCCTGCTGCCCGGTGCGGGGCTGCTTGCCCAGACGGCGCCGGCGGTGGACCCGGCGATCGCCCTGCCCAAGTTCGAGGTGAAGGAACACGCGGCGGACGAGGGGTATGACGCCACGGGCATGGGCTCGCATGAGGAGGACCTGCGCAGCGCCCCGTTCGCCAACGAGCTGACCATGGTGGACCTCGACGCGGAGGAAGGGCTCAGCCTGGAGACCGCGGCGGAGCTGGCCGCCATCAGCACGACCTCGCCCGCCGCCGTCGCCGCCGGCGAGGAACGGCTCAACCTGCGCGGCTTCCCGACGCCGACCCTGCGCAACGGTTTCATCCAGATCGGCATCCTCGAGACGCTGAACGTCGGCAAGACGGTCGTCATCCAGGGCCCGCTCGTGCCGGTGCTGGGCCGCGCGGCCCCGGGCGGCATCCAGGATTTCATCACCACGCGGCCGCAGGCGAAGAATCGCAACCGGCTGGACGTCTCGGCCAGCACGCTGCACCGGCAGAAGCTCTCGGCCGAGGCCACCGGCACCCTGCGCAAGAACAAGCTCTGGCACCGCGTCGCCGTGGACTGGTCGCGCCGGACCGGGCCGGAGGAGTTCGTGCGCGAGCAGGACCTGTTTGTCAGCGGCGCGCTCACGGTGAAACACAGCCGTGCCTCCAGCAGCCTCATCAGCGTGGACTACCGCCGGCTCGACGCGGGGGTGACGCCCGGCATCCCTGAATACAAGCTGGGCGCCGGGCAGAAGGTGCTCGGGCCCTACCTGCCGCTCGCCCTGTTCAACGCCAACGGCCCTGACGCCGGCGTGCTGCGCCAGAGCCTGGTGGTGGGCGCGCAGTTCGAGAGCCAGCTCAACCGGACGCTGGCGCTGCGGGCCGCCGTCGAGGGCTGGTGGCGCTCGATCGATCAGGACCGCTTCACCACGTCGCAGCTGGCGCTCGACACCGGGCTCTTCGAGGGCACGCGCGAGCCGCGCCACCTCGAGCAGCGGCAGCACGCCCTGGCCACGCACCTCGAGCTGACGGCCCGCTTCCGCACGGGCAAACTCGAGCACAAGCTCCTTGGCTACGCGGGTGTCACCTGGGGCGACTACGAGCGCGGCGAGCGCGCGCTGTCGACCGCGGACCGCAACGCCCTGCCGCTGTCCGTGCGTCGCTTCGATCCGGCGTCTCCGGACTATTTTTTCCCGGAGTTCAGCGAGGCGCTCTACTCGCGCATCCTGTCGGATCGCGGCGAGAGGGCCCGCTACACCTCGGCGGAGGTCAGCGACCGCGTGGCGTTTGCCCGGGGCCGCACGGTGCTGACGACCGGCCTGCGGCTGGACGAGGTGGACCTGGCGGTGGACGACCGCCGCGCCACGGCGCCGATGCCGCATACCGGCGACCGCACGGCCCAGCTGAGCTACCATGTCGGCGTCAACCACCAGGTGATCCGCAACCGCGTGCTGGCCTTCGCGAGCGTGAGCACGGCCTTCGATCCCTCCACGCCGGTGGACGCGCGCACCGGCCGGATCCAGGAAAATGAGACGACAATCGGCTACGAGGGCGGGGTGAAGGGCCGCAGCCGCGCCGGGCGGCTCGATTATTCCGCGTCCGCCTTCCTGCTCTACAACCGCCACATCGCCCGCCGCAATCCGCTCTACGACGACCCGGTGCTCGACGCCAACCAGACCCAGCCGCAGCTCGTCGCCGCCGGTGAGGAGCGTTTCGCCGGCGTCCGCACGGAGCTCCGCTACAAGTTGTCCGACACCTGCAACGTGGCCTTCCGCGGTGTTCACCTGGAGGCGATCACGACCAAGTCGCCGGCGCTCGGGCCGGAAGTGGGCGAGCAGATCGCGCGCCTGCCGCAGGACACCGCGACTGCCCAGTTCCGCTACACCCCGCCGAAGGGCACGGGCATCAACTGGGGCGCCAGCCTCAGCTACATCGGTTCCTACGTGGCCAACTACGAGGATGCCAAGCGCGCCTACCTGGCCTATCCCGGTTACGGCCTGCTGGGCCTGAATGCCGGCTATGCGTGGAAGCGCGGACCGCGGCAGTTCAACGTCGGGTTCAACCTGCGCAACGCGCTCGACCGCGATCTCCTGGCCACCAACGCCCGGGTCGGCGCCGGCCGCGAACTGGGGTTCTCGGCGCGGGTCAATTTCTGACATATTTTCGCGGCCGGGGCGGTGTCGGGGCTTGCCGTTGGGAGGCGAAGATAATTCCATGATTGTCCGCTATTTCATGGGTGAACAGCACGTTGCCCGGGTCTCTTTCCCTTATCCGCGATGAACAACCCTGATTATCTCAACCAACTGTTTGGATTAACCGGCAAGGTGGCCGTCGTCATCGGCGGCACCGGCGAACTCTGCGGCGCGATGGCCGAGGGCCTGGCCGGCGCCGGCGCCGAGGTCGTCCTCGTCGGGCGCAGCCTCGAGAAAGCCGAGGCCCGCCTCAAGAAGATCGCCGCGGCCGGCGGCAAGGCGTGGTTCCACGCCGCCGAGGCCACCAGCAAGGCGGAGGTCGAGGGCCTGCGCGACGCCGTCCTGCAGCGCTCCGGCCGCATCGACATCGTCGTCAACGGCGCGGGCATCAACTCCGCCACGCCGTTCTTCGACATCACCGAGGAGGAGTTCGACCGCATCGTGCGCGTGAACCTCAAGGGCGTGTTCCTCGGCTGCCAGGTCTTTGGCAAATACCTCGTCGACCAGGGGCAGGGTGGTTCGATCATCAACCTCGGCTCCATGTCGGGCGTCGTGCCGCTGTCGCGCGTGTTCACCTACTCGGCCACCAAGGGCGCCGTGCACAACCTCTCGCTCAACCTCGCCCGCGAGTGGGCGCCGGCGAAGGTGCGCGTCAACGTCCTCGTCCCCGGCTTCTTCCCGGCCGAGCAGAACAAGAAGATCCTCAACCCCGACCGCGTTGCCAGCATCATGGGCCACACCCCGATGAAGCGCTTCGGCGAGGCCCGCGAGCTCATCGGGGCGACGCTGCTGCTCGCCTCGGACGGCGCCGGCTCCTTCATCACCGGCGAGGAGCTGATCGTCGACGGCGGCTATCACGCGATGACGATTTGATGCTGCGCGTCAGTTGAGAGTTGAGTGACCTGACCTGACCTGACCTGACTCCCGCGACTTCCGACTCTCTCAACCCTCAACTCTCATCTCTCAACTTCTTATGTCTCCCATCAACGCCTTCCTCCTCAAGCACAACCTGCGCATCGCGTCGAATCCCTGCGTCAGTCCCGACTTCTGCCTCGACTGGCCCGCGCTGTCGGCCGACGTCAAGGCCGGCAAGGTCACCGAATATGCCAAGAGCCGCTTTGCCACCAAGACGGGTGAATTCACCCTCGTCGAGAACGCCGCCGGTGACTGCGCCTGGAAGCTGCACGCCGCCGGTTCGCCGCTGGCTGATGGCATCGCGCACGCGGGCTCGACGTTCTTCCCGGCCTCGTGGACGAACCTGCTCAAGCTGAAGAATCTTATTCAGGAGCACAATCCGGCCTCCACCATCTTCCCGACCGCCGGCGACAAGCTCGGCAAGTCCACGCTCGGCGTCGGCGCGCGCTTCACGACGCTGCACTGGCCGGCCGTCGAGTGGGCGATGAGCGCCCTCGAGGTCGGCATGACCGCCAACCAGAACTCCATCCCGCGCGAGCTCGTCTACGATGTCGACGCCATGCTCGGCAACCGGCTCGACACCGTGCCGTTCCCGTTCATCGGCACCAACGTCCCTGAGGGCCACCAGGGCCAGAGCGTCGAGGGCATGAGCCACGGCTGCGTGCTCTCCAAGCTCAAGACCGGCTTCCATCACCGCAAGATCGCCTGGTCTTTCAACGCCGACCATCAGCCCATCGGCGGCAAGTTCGACGTCCGTGAGGACGCGCTGGTCAAAGGCTGCCTCCTCGCCAGCTACATCACCTTCGATCTCTCGCCCGAGCTCGCGCTCAACCAGCCCGCCAAGGTCGCCGACGTCCCGGCTGATGTTGTGAGCAAGACCCGCGCGCGCGTCGCCGCCGCCGGCCTGAAGCTCGATGACGCCGCCTTCAACGCGCTGCTCGCGACCGTCTGGACGCCGATGCAGAAGATGAAGCGCCGCGACGAGAAATACGCCGCCGCCCGCGCCGCCGCGTTCACCACGCCGGTCGGCCGTTCCTACCTGCGCGAGCTTTCCATCGACGAGCTGCCGGGCCTCACGACGCCCGAGACCACCGCCATCATGCTCGCGCTGTGCGAGGTGCTCGGCATGCCGGTCAACTTCGTGGCCCCGGCCTTCGGCTTCCAGAAGAACACGCCGTATCCGGACAATGCCGCGCTGAAGAAGCTCATCGAGGCCCAGTGGGGCGTCTGCAAGCAGTTCGGCGTCTCCATCGGTTTCCACTCCGGCTCCGGCAAGTCCGCCGAGAACTACCAGGTCATGGGCCAGGTCACGGGCAGCGCGCTCGAGATCAAGACCAGCGGCCGCTACACCTACGAGATGGGCGTCGCGATCTCGCAGTCGAAGAACCCGGCCGACGCCGCCCTCTGGAAGGACTGGTATAAGTTCACCGTCGACATGTCCGTCGCCGGCGCCTTCAGCGCCGACGCCACCGAGCAGAAGATGGCGCGCATTTTCGTCACCACCTCGCTCGCCGCCGTGGGCAAGCCGGTCGAGGTCTTCGCCTCGCCCGCCACCTGCCGCGCCGCGCTCGAGGCGCTGCCGCCCTCGGCCGAGCACATGATCTTCTTCGAATACAACTTCCTCTATGTGCTCGCCGCCGGCGGCCGCCCGGAGAAGTCCGCCCTCGGCGACCACACGCCCGCCGGCTACCAGCAGCGCGCCCGCTTCTACGCCGTCAGCGCCGAGACCCGCCTGCTGTTTTCGAAGCGCATCGCCGCCTACCTGATCTTCCTCGCCGAGAACACCGGCCTGGCCACGAAGGAACGCTGCGCTGCCACGAGCAAGCTGCTCAACAGCTACACGACGCTCGAGGCGATGCTCGGCGATATCAGCCGGTAACCCACCGGGTCCTTAAAACTTCCTCCCATGTCCCGCCCCTTCATCCACGACGACTTCCTGCTGCAGACCGACGCCGCCCGCGACCTGTATCACAACTTCGCGAAGGCCGAGCCGATCTTTGACTACCACTGCCACCTCCCGCAGGCCCTGATCGCGAACAACCACCAGTTCGCCGACCTCTCCGAGATCTGGCTGGGCGGCGACCATTACAAGTGGCGCGCCATGCGCTCCAACGGCGTGTCGGAGCGCGTCTGCACCGGCGACGCCTCGCCGCGGGAGAAGTTCGACGCCTGGTGCGCCGCCGTGCCCAACACCCTTGGCAACCCGCTCTACCACTGGTCCCACCTCGAGCTGAAGCGCTACTTCGGCATCGACGACATCATCAGCCCGAAGTCGGCCGATGCGATCTGGAAGCAGGCCAACGCGAAGCTGGCGGGCATGCGCATCCACGACATTCTCGCCGCCAACAAGGTCGCCGTCATCTGCACGACCGACGACCCGGCCGACCCGCTCACCGACCACGCGAAGATCGCCAAACTGCCGATCAAGACGAAGGTCTATCCGACCTTCCGTCCCGACAAGGCCCTCGGCGTGAACGCCCCCGCGTCCTACAACGCCTGGCTCGAGAAGCTCGGTGGCGAGGCCAAGACGCCCATCAAGACCTTCGACGATCTGCTCACCGCGCTGAAGAAGCGCCACGCCGACTTCCATGCCGTCGGCGGCCGGTTATCCGACCACGGCCTCGAGACCGCGCTGGCCGAGCCCTGCACGCACGGGGAGGCGGTGGATATCTTCGACGCCGCCCGCGCCGGCAAGGCGGCATCGCCCGCCGACTGGGCGAAATTCGGCTCCTATCTCATGTTGGAGTTCGGCCGCTGGGACGCGAAGGCCGGCTGGACCAAGCAGCTGCACCTCGGGGCCCTGCGCAACAACAACACCCGCCTGCTCAAGGCCCTCGGGCCCGACACCGGCTTCGACAGCATCGGTGACTTCCCGCAGGCCCGCTCGCTCAGCCGCTACCTCGACGCGCTCGACTCGACCGCCGAGCTGCCGCGCACCGTGCTCTACAACCTGAACCCCGCCGACAACTACGCCTTCGCGACGATGATCGGGAATTTCCAGGACGGCTCCGTGGCCGGCAAGATGCAGTTCGGTTCCGGCTGGTGGTTCCTCGACCAGAAGGAGGCGATGGAGTGGCAGCTCAACGCCCTCGCCAACCTCGGCCTGCTCAGCCGCTTTGTCGGCATGCTCACGGACTCGCGCAGCTTCCTCAGCTACACGCGCCACGAGTATTTCCGCCGCGTGCTGTGCAACCTCCTCGGCGGCCTCGTGGAGCGCGGCGAGATCCCCTTCGACCGCGAGCAGGTCGGCGGCATGGTGAAGAACATCTGCTTCGCCAACGCGCGCGCGTATTTCCGCCTCGGCCTGGATCCCGCCTACGCGGGTTGAGTGATTGTGACGGAAGGTAGGGGCCGTTGCCCTCAACGGCCCTTCGGAAGGGCGCTTGAGGGCAAGCACCCCTACCGCCGGCCGCGGTCCTACCGACCTGCGGCGAGCGCGAGCGTGCGGGGGAAGAGAATGTTGTTCTCCTTGTGCACGTGGCGGTGCAGGTCGGCCTCGAACTCGGCCAGGCCGGCGAGCAGCGCGCGGTGCGTGTTGCAGGCGTCGGCCGCGGGCGTGAACCCGTCGGTGAGCAGGCGCAGCTTGGCGGTCAGGTTGCCGGCGGACTCGTGCTCGGCCTCCATCTGCCTGATGGGATTCGCGATGGAGCCGCAGTGGAAGCCGTTGGCGGTGCCGGCCTCGATCTGCCGGACGAGCGGGAAGAGGATGTTCTCCTCCTTGCGCATGTGGTCCATCATCTCCGCGGCGAGGTCGAGGACCGTGCCGGCCAGCTCGGGCAGGCAGGCGTCGCGCCAGCCGTGCTTGGTGGCGACGCGGTCGGCCATCTCCGCGAGGCGCGGCAGCTCCTGCTTCAGGTAGGCGTGGTGGGTGGACACAATGTGGTCGGCCAGCTGGCCGAGGCCCATCGCGGCGGCGTCCACCTCGGACGGGCCGGCCGCGAAGGCGGCGCCGGCGGACTCGAGCAGGGCGATGGTCGTGCCGACCTCCAGGCCGCGGCGGGCGCAGGCGGCGGCGAGGGTCTGCTTGCCGCCACAGCAGTAGTCGATGCTGAGCGTCTCAAAGAGGCGGGCAAGCTGGGGCCGGGTGGCGACGAGCTCACCGACGGTGGTTTCGGGCGTGATGGTGAACAGGGTCGTGGTGGACATGTCCCCACTATCGCACAGGCCGGCGCCACCCGCCTTGAGCCAGGTCAAGCTCCCGGACGATTGCCCGCTCCCGGCGCCACGCCGACCATGTGCCGGAGGCGTTGCCCGATGGTTTCCGCGGCGGCGATGAGATCCGCGGCCTCCGCCGGCGCCAGGCGGGCGCGGCACTGGCGCGCCCAGAGCCCCAGCCACGCCTGAAAGTGGCGCTCTTCCAGGCCGAGCGGCATGTGCTTCAGGGGCATGGCGCCGCTGTAAAGCGCGGGACCGCCGGTCACCCCAGACCAGAAATCGGCGATCTTCTCGAGATGGGCGGGCCAGTCCCCGATATGGGCCGCGAAGATCGGGGCAATCTCCCGGTGCTGGCGGACATCGGCGTAGAAATATTTCAGCAGCTCCATCAGCTGCGGCCGGCCGCCGAGGCGCACAAACAGGGAAGCGGGGGGTGGAACGGGTGCCGGCATGGGCGCGGGCGGTCAGGTCTCGCCGAGGTTCTGCCGCAGGCGTGCGGCGAGGACGCCCGGGTTGAGCACGGTGATGGCCTTGGGCGCGACCTGGATGAGTTTCTCGTCGCGCAGGCGGGCCAGGGTGCGGGAAAGGGTCTCGCTGCTCGTGCCGAGCTCGGCGGCGAGCACGCGCTTGGTGCCGGGCAGCCTGATCACGCCGCCGTGGGCGGCGCGGCTGTGCTTCACCAGCCAGTTCAGCATCCGGGTCTCCACGTCCTTCAGCGTGAGGTCGTCCAGCATGCCGACGAGCACGCGCAGGTGTGTGCTCATCGAGCCGAGCATGCGCAGGGCGAGATCGGGCCGGCGGCCGATGAGGTCCAGCACGGGGCCCTTGGGCAGCAGCAGGACCGTGCTCGGCTCGACGGCGCGGGCGTCGGCCGGGTAGCCGGTGGGCGAGGCGAGGGCGGCCTCGGCGAAGGACTCGCCGGAGCGGAAGACATGGATGACCTGCTCCTTGCCCGCGGCGCTGACGCGGTGGACGTTGACCGCGCCGCTCTGGACGACGTAGAAGCCGCGCGAGGGCTCGCCCTCGTGGAACAGGTAGTCGCCCTTGGCCAGGGTGATGGGGCTGGCGAACGACGCGATCAGCTGCAGGTCCTCGCCCGAGAGGCTGGAGAAGATCTGGCAGCAGCGGAGGCTGCCGGTCAGTCCGGTGAGCTTGAGGTCGGCGGGGCGGGGGGGCGTCGGCATCGGCCCCCGCATTTGAGCGCGACGGCGGCCGCCTGTCGCCTGCAAAATGCCGCCCGGGCCGGGGAAATTTCCGGCGGACCTTGATCCAGGTCATGGCCGGGCCGGGCGGGCCTGCTAAGCTCCGCGGCCAGCCTGGAAAATCCCGCCGCCGCGCGTCCCGAACAATTTATGCGCAGAGATTGCCGTCTTAAAGCAACCGGTGATTAGCGGCCGCGGGCCGGATCCGGTATGCTGCCAATTTCCTTTCCCATGATTCACCCTGCACCCGCCCCGTCCCTGAAATTCCCCGCCACCCGCCGGTCCCACCACGTCGCCATCGCCCCCGCCGACCGCTGTGTCGTAAAGCGCGACGGCACCACCGTGTCCTGGGATCCCGCCAAGGTCGCCCGCGCCGTCGCGCTGGCCTTCTACGAGGTGATCCACGGCACCACCGACAACCCGGACCGCGACAACCTGTCGAGGCACTACGGCCTCAACGCCGAGTCCTTCGTGAAGGTCCGCAACATCACCACCCGGGTCGAGCACATGCTCGAGCTGTTCTACCGCGCGGGCCGGCATCCCTCGATCGAGCAGATCCAGGACAACGTCGAGAAGGCCATCGCCGCCGAGGGCGAGTGGGCGGTGGCCCGCGCCTACATCGTCTACCGCGCCGGGCAGGCGGCCCGCCGGCTGAACCATTACGCGGAGAACGGCCTCGCCGACTACATCGCCCTCGCCAAATACGCCCGCTACCGCCCGGACCTCGGCCGGCGCGAGCTTTTCGCCGAGGCGGCCCGGCGCGTGCAGGCGATGCACCGGCGTTTCTTCCACGACCGGCTCGACCGGGTGCTGCCCGCGCCCGGCACCGATTCGCCCGTAGCGCCGCAGGACCGGGACCGGCTCGCCGCCGCGCTGGGCGGCGGCACCGTGGGCCTGGTCCTCGACCGGGCCTTCGCGGCCGTGGTGGCCAAGACTGTGCTGCCCTCGATGCGCTCGCTGCAGTTCGGCGGCGAGGCGATCCTCCGCAACCACGCGCGCCTCTTCAACTGCTCGTTCAGCCCGGTGGACCGCCTGGAGTTTTTCCGCGAATACCTCTTCCTCCTGCTGGCCGGCACCGGTTGCGGCTTCTCGGTCCAGCGCCAGCACACCAGCCGGCTCCCGGCGCTGCCCGTCCGCGGCGACGAGATGGAGCTGTCCGTCGTGCACCACACGATCGCCGACACCATCGAGGGCTGGGCCGACGCCCTCCACCTGCTCATGCGCAGCCACTGGGAGCGCTTCAAGGCCGAGTTCAACTACTCCGGCGTCCGCCCGCGCGGCAGCCAGCTGCACACTTCCGGCGGCAAGGCGCCCGGCCACCTGCCGCTCAAGTCGGCGCTGCTCGACATCGAGGCCGTGCTGAACGGCGCCTCCGGCCGCCAGCTGCGGCCGGTCGAGATCTACGACATCTGCATGTTCGCCGCGCGCTCCGTCCTCAGCGGCGGCATCCGCCGCTCGGCCACCATCTGCCTCTTCTCGCCCGACGACCAGGAGATGATGGACGCCAAGACCGGCGACTGGTTCAGCAAGCATCCCCAGCGTTCCGCCTCCAACAACTCCGCCGTCGTGCCGCGCGCCGCGGGCGACGACTCGCTCTTCCGCAAGCTCTTCGCCGCGCAGCGCGAGTTTGGCGAGCCGGGCTTCTATTTCGCCGACGACCCCGAGTATGGCTGCAACCCCTGCTGCGAGATCGGCCTGCATCCCGTGGTGGGCGGCGAGCTCGACGACGAGGCCGAGGTCGCGCGGCTCCGCGCGCTCGGCTACGCCGGCCCGGTCACCCCCGGCACGCGGCTCAGCGGCTGGCAGATGTGCAACCTGAGCACGATCAACGGCGCGGCGCTCACCGACGAGGACGACTTCCTCGCCGCGTGCATCCACGCGGCCGTGGTCGGGACCCTGCAGGCGGCCTACACCGACATCGCCTACCTCGGGCCCGTCACCCGCTACCTCAACGAGCGCGACGCGCTGCTCGGTGTCTCGATCTGCGGCTTCATGGACAATCCCGAGCTGCTGTTCGACCCGGTGCTGCTCGAGCGCGGCGCCCGGCTGGCCCGGGCGGCCAACCGGATCGTGGCCGAGGCCCTCGGCATCCGGCCGGCGGCGCGCGTGACCTGCGTGAAGCCCGAGGGCACGGCCTCGCTCCTCCTCGGCGCGGCCTCCGGCATCCACCCGCACCACGCCCGGCATTACTTCCGCCGCGTGCAGGCCAACCGCCGCGACCCCGTCTTCCGGCACTTCGCCGCCGCCAACCCGCACCTGACGGAAACCTCCGTCTACCGGCCCGACACGGACGACGTCCTCACCTTCGCCGTCGAGGCGCCGGCCCACGCCATCCTGCGCGACGAGATCGGCGCGCTGGAATTCCTGCGGCTCGTGCAGCGCGTCCAGCAGCACTGGGTGCTGGCGGGGGAGGCGGAAAACACGCGCTCGCCCGGCCTGCACCACAACGTCTCGCACACCTGCACCGTGAAATCCTCCGAGTGGGCCGAGGTCGCGGACTTCATCTGGCGGCACCGCGCCGGGTTCACCGGCGTCGCGCTGCTCGGCCACGACGGCGACAAGCGCTACGCGCAGGCCCCGCGCGAGGCGGTGGTGACGGAGGATGACGTCGCGAAGTGGAACCGCCTGAAATACCACCCGGTCGACTACACCCAGCTCATCGAGCAGACCGACGAGACGGCGCTCAAGGATGTCGCCGCCTGCGCCGGCGGCGCCTGCGAGCTCACCTGACCCGCCGATGAAAAACGTGCAATCCACCGGACCGGATCCCATCGACCAGTTTGGCGAATGGTTCGCCATTGCCGCGCGGGCGGGTCTGCCCGAGCCCACGGCGATGGCGGTGGCGACCGCCAGCGCGGACGGCCTGCCCAATGTCCGCATGCTCCTGTTGAAGGGTTACGACCAGCGCGGCTTTGTCTTCTACACCAACCTCGCCAGCCCCAAGGCCGCGGAGCTCGCGGCCAACCCGCGGGCCGCGCTGTGTTTCTACTGGAACCAGATCGGCCGCCAGGTGCGGGTGACGGGCCCGGTGGAGAAGGTGACCGATGCCGAGGCCGACACCTACTTCGCCTCGCGGCCGCGGCTCAGCCAGCTGGGCGCCTGGGCCTCGCACCAGTCGCAGCCGATGGCCGACTCGTTCGAGCTGGAGCGCAACTGCGCGGCGGCCGCGCTGCGTTTCGGCGTCGGCGCGGTGCCGCGCCCGCCCGGCTGGTCGGGCTACCGCGTCGTGCCGGCGACGATGGAATTCTGGCACGAGAAACCCTTCCGCCTGCACGAGCGCGTCCGCTTCACGCGGTTTGACGGCGCCTGGTCGTCGCAGCGGATCTTCCCCTGAGGCCGGTCATGCCTTCGGCGGTGTGGCCTGCGTGATGAGGATGGTCAGGTCCTCGAGCGCGCGGACGGAGTGCGGCAGCTTCGGCGGCATGTGCAGCAGGTCGCCGGTGGCGAGCCGCTGCTTGCGGTCGGGGAAGGTGAACTCGCACGCGCCGGCCAGCACCTGGACGAGGGCGCGCGCCGGCGTCGTGTGTTCCGAGAGCTCCTGCCCGGCGGCGAAGCGGAAAAGCGTGAGGCGCAGGCCCGGCGCCGTGAGCACGGCCTGGCTGACGATGCCGTGGGCGACGCTTTGGGTAGGCGTCAGCAACGGGCAGACGGCGGCTTGATCGGACGGGAGCAGGGCGGTGGACATAAGGTCATTCCCTCCAGAAGTTGACCGCCCAGGCGCCGTCGGCGCGGCGCTCCATTGTCGAGGCGAAGCCCTCGCTCTTCAGCAGCTCGACCAGCGGGGCCGGCAGGAAGGGCGCGATGATGGTCACGCCCTCGCCGGCCTTGAGCGCATCCACCCGGGCGCGGATGGCGGCAAGGGGCTCCTCCCCGCGGGCCAGCATGGGACGGGTGTCGAAGGACTTGAAATGGATTGCTTTCATGGAGGGGAAAACCGGCGGGAGTTGGGATACATGACACTATAGCCGGTGGGCGGTGGCAATGCCTTGACGCAGGTCATGCCCGGGGCGCTTCAGGGCTCCAGCTGGAATCCGCCGGTGGAATCGAAGGCCAGCACGACCAGCCGGCCCTGCACGGCGTTTATTTCCGCCGTCCAGTCCTGGCGCGGGGCGTCCGGCGCCTCGCCGCGGGCGACGCTGACCGTGATGCGGTGGCGCCCCGGGCTCAGCGGCACGCGCCATTCGCCGACGGAGGCGCCGTCCGATTTCAGGCCCTTGGGCCGGAACACCTGCTGTTCCGCCCGGCCATCCACCTCGAGCCGGACCACGACCGCCGTGCGCGTGCGCCCGGCCGGCACCGTGGCCCGCATGTGCACCGGCCGGTCGTCCGGCACGGTCGTGGCGCCGGTGGCCGCCACCCGGCCGCCCAGGGCGCGGAAGGTGAAGACAAACTCCGCCTCCGCCGGCGCGGGGTTGCGGAACGGCGCGTCACTCACGGCGAGCAAGACGGCGAGCGCGGCCGCGGTCACCAGCGTCGCGCCGGCCAGCATGCCGGGCCAGGAGTTTGCGCGCACTGCCGGTGCGACCGGCGGTCCCTGCCGCAATTGCGCGGCCGCGGCCGACAGCAGGCGGGGCCGGAGCGGATCAAAATCAATATGCGCGACCTTGCCCGGATCGGCGCGGTTCGGGCGGAACGCCGGCTCGCGCGTGCCGTCCAGCCGCGCCGGCAGCCACTGGTTGCCTTCGCGGCAAAACGCTTCGCCCGATCCGCAGCCCACGCACAGCACGGCGGCCGCGCCCTTGCTGATGAGCCGCTCGGCCACCTTGGGCTCGATCCAGCCGATGCACGGGACCGGCCGCACCGTGTAACCGGGCAGCCGGCGCGCCCAGCCCGCGTGGTCGAACAACTCCCAGCCGCCGCCGGTCTGCGCGCAGACAAACGCCAGCGCCGGTGACTCCCCGCGGGCCACCGCCGCGAGCACGTAGGCCTCGAGCTCCCGGATGACCTGCCGGGCGTCGAACCAGGCCAGCCCGATGCCCTGCGTGTCGCAGGCCCCGGCGCAGATGCCGCAGCCAATGCAGCGGTCGGGATCCACCTGGGCCTGCGAGGGGAAGGGCTTGCCGTCCGTGCGCGGCACCATGGTGATCGCGCCGAACGGGCAGTCGTGCGAGCAGAGCGTGCAGGAGAAGCAGCGCGAGACATCCACGGTCGCCTGGTAAACCGGCCGCGGCCGCCGCCGGGCCAGCCACCACGGCACCGTCATCAACCCGGCCGCCGCGAGGCCCGCCGCCAGCCAGATGCCGCCGCCCGACAGGCGGGCGGTGACGGCCAGCGGCCACAGATACCACCAGTCCATCGTGAGGGCGGCGGGTTTCACCGCCATCTGCGCCGCGACGGCATTCGCCGCGGGATAAACGAGCGCGGCGACCAGCACCGCGCCCGCCAGCCAGACCGTCAGCCGCCAGTCAGGCAGCCACTGGGCCCGGCTGAGTCGCGCGAGGTGCAGGACGAGCCCGGCGGCGATGCCGAGCGGCAGCGCCATGTGCAGGAAGAAGACGACGAAGAACAGCAGCGACGGCACCGTGCGGTCGGAGGCGAACAGGCGCAGCATCGGCTCGCCGAAGACCGGCAGCACGTCCAGCGCCTTCATGGTGTCGAGCGCCAGCAGCTGGGCGCGCTGGTCCCACACCAGCCAGTAGCCCGTCCAGCCGATGAACCACACGAGGCCGAGCAGCGCGAGGCCGCTGACCCAGGCGAGCCAGCGCGCATCGGCGAACTTGCGGGCCAGCAGCGCCCGGCCCGCATGGGCCAGCACCAGCAGCATGGTCAGGTCCGACGAGTAGCGGTGCACGCTGCGCACGATCCCGCCGAGGGAACGCGGGCCGAGATCCGCCAGCGAGTGCCACGCCGACTGCACGCTCGCCGAATACCAGACCAGCAGCAGCACGCCGGACAGCGTGGCGAGCAGGAGCATCACGTTCGCCGCGGGCCCGAGCTGGGCCAGCGGGTTGAGCGGGCGCGGCAGCCAGCGCTCCAGCAGGGTGTCGGCGCGCGTGAGCAGGCCGTCGGCCGCGGCGAACAGCCGCGCGCCGCGGACGGGCGGCGGGGGTGGCGAGACCACCGGCGCGGGGCCCGTTGCCCCCAGGGCATCCGCCAGGGCCTCGCAATCCGGCTCAGGATGCGGGTGGGGCGACATGCGTCTCCTGCAAGAGGGCGCGCAGGCCCGCGCGGAGCCACGCCCGGTGGCGCGGATCCAGCGTGAATCGGTAGGCGATGCGACCGGAGCGGTCGACGAGGAGAAAGAGGTTCGCGTGGTCGAGCGCACCGGTCTGCGGATTGCGGGTCACGGAGAACTGGAGCCCCCTGAGCATGTCGTGCATCTCGGCCGGCGCGCGGCCGTTGACATAGCGGAACTCGGGATAGGTGAAACCCTTGCCCTGGGCCATCGCGTCCATGATCACCGTCGTCTCGTATTCCGGGTTGAGCGAGAGCGCGACGACGCGCAGGTCCGCGCGCTCGGCCGGGCTGAATTCCCCGAGGAGCGCCTGCACCTCCGCGAAGATCTCGGGGCACGTCGTGGAGCACGCGGCATAGACCCCGGTGACCAGCACCACCTGCCCGCGCAGGCCGGCCAGGCGGAAATCCACGCCGCGCTGGTCGACGAGCGGGGTTTCCGGCAGCGCGAGGCTCACGCGGATGCGTTCGCCGGGGAAAGGCGGCAGCACCTGGGCGCGGGCGGCATCGACCCGGGCGTAATAGACCAGGCCGGCCACGCATACGGCGATCACCCCGAAGCCGGCGGCGGCGGCCCGCGCATGGGCGAGCCAGAGGCGGGGATCGCGGAGCTGCCGGATGACCTTGCGCCACAGCACCACCGCGGCGCCGACGATGAAGAAGGGCTCGAGCATCATCACCGACACGGCCAGCCACGAGATGCCGCCGGTGCGCGGGTCGCCGCGGTAGCACCAGAGCTGGAAGTCGCGCACGAAGTCCCCGAGCAGCCCGCCGCCGGTCGGCCCGAAGATCGTCAGCAGCAGGAAGGCCTCGTAGCCCGCCAGCGCGGTGAACAGGAACACCAGCAGTCCCGGGCCCGTGAGGAAACGCTCGCCGGGCGAATCAACATGGGCCGGCGCCGACGGCGCGGTCTCGGGGGCGGTGGCGGGAATCAGCATGGGGAGGAGGACCGGGCGCGGGGCTCAGCGCACGGGCCAGACGTCGGCCAGGGCCTTCCAGTTCGCGAAGTAATACACCGCGAAGCAGGCGAGGAAGATGAGCGTGAGGACGATGGTGCCCTTCGTGGCGTAGTGATCATGGGCCAGCGAGCCGGCCGAGCTGCCGGCGAGCGCCGGGGGCGTGCCCCAGTCCGACATGGCGGCGCCCGCGCCGATCTTTTTGCCGAAGAACAGCGTGCCCACGCAGAGCAGCACGAAGGTCAGCAGGCCGAGGAAGGCCAGCACGCCGCCGATGCCGAGGACGCCCAGCCAGAGATGCGCGGCCGGGCCGTAGATGCCCTGCGCATCGATGTCCCAGCTGCGGCGCGAGACGCCCATCGAGCCGGCGAACGACATGCCGAAGGACAGCAGCGTGATGCCGAGGCCGAACAGCCAGGGCTGCACGCGCGCCAGGCCGCGGAAGATGAAGTCGCGCTGGAAGATCAGCGGGATCACGTAGTAGGCCAGACCCATGAAGGCCAGCGAGGTGCCGCCGACCACGGTGACGTGGAAGTGGCCGGGGATGCGCAGCGTGTTGTGCGCGATGATGTTGATCTGCTGCGTGCCGAGCGTGACGCCGGTGATGCCGCCGAGGAAACCGAAGATGACGACCGAGAGCACGGTGGCGGACAGCGCCGGGTTTTTCCACGGCAGCGCCGTGACCCAGCCGAAGACGCCGCGGACGTAGCCCTTCTCGCGCATCGCGATCTCGATGCCGGCCGGCACGGTGAAGCCGTGGATCATCGACGCCAGCACGGCGAGATACATGGCGTAGGAGGTGTTCCAGATCTTCCAGGTGGCGCCGACGCCCGGGTCGACGAGCAGGTGGTGCGCCGAGGCGAGGTTGATGAACAGGATGTAGAGCACGAAGGCGGTGCGGCACACGGCCTCGTTGACCGGGCGGGCGCCGAGGATGACGTGCGAGAGCAGATACCACACGCTCACCATCGCGCAGACGTTGACCTGCTGCGACTGGTGGCCGAGGCCCCACCAGATCAGGCGATACCACGCCGGGTCGGGCTGGGGCGTCCAGCCCATCGCGTAGGTGAAGGTGGGAATCATCACGATCGCGCCGTGGAGCAGCGTGACGACGGCGATGATGGCCGCGGCGGTGGCGCCGAAGGTCACGATCGGCACGGAGCCGGTGTAGGCCCGGTCCCGCTTCGCGACGTAGAGCGTGGCGAAGAAGTTGAAGACGCCGATGAGCGTGCCCACGGCCACGAGGATGATGCCGAGGTAGAAGAGCGGGTGCGCCAGCAGCGGCAGGTAGGACGTCATCATCACGTCGGCCTGGCCGGCGAGGATGATGTAGTCCACCATCACGCCGCCGGTGAGCATCATGCCGAACGAGACCCAGGCGACCTTCCGGGAGAAGAGCCGCGCATTGAGCGGCGTGGTGCAGGCGAAGTAGAGGATCGCGACCTCGAAGAAGAGGATCCACAGGATCAGCATATTGATGCCGTGGAACGTGAGGATGCGGTAGAACCAGTCGGCCGGCAGCAGGTGCACGGTCTGCCAGCGGGTGAGGGCCAGCAGCAGCGCGGCGATGCCGCCGAGCAGGAGGAAGACGATGCCAACGACGGCGTTGAGCTTGATGAAGCGCTGGGCGTCGAGGCAGACGCCGAGGCCGGTCGTGCCGCAGACGCGGCCGGGGACGCCGGGCGCGGCGAGTGAGTGGGAGGAGGGGGCGGTGGTCATGGCGGGGAGGCGGTTACTCGACGAAGATCTTCCCGGTCATGGCGTGGTGGCCGATGCCGCAGAATTCGTTGCAGACGATGGTGAACTCGCCCTTGGAGGTGGGCGTGATGGTGAGGACATGGTCGTAGCCGGGCAGGACCTGGAAGTTCATGTTGAGCGGCTGGAGCGAGAAGCCGTGCTGGAGGTCGAGCGCGGAGAGGTGCAGGCGGTAGGTCTCGCCCGCGCGCAGGCGCAGGGCGGGCCACCACTGCCACATGCGGGCCGTGAGGTAGGCGTCGCCGCCGGGCGGCGGCTCGGCGATGGGGAGCTCCTGCAGCATCGCGTTGGCGGCGACGGGATTCTTGAAGGTGCCGACGCGGTTCGCCGCGACGAACTGCTCCGTGCGGGCGAGGAAGTCGGCGGGCTTCACGGCATAGGCCTCGCCGGTGCTGTTCTGTTTGCCGCGGAAATGCCAGTAGGGCATCATCAGCGACATCACGAAGCACCAGAGCAGGGCGAGGCCGAGCCACAGTTTCTCGTGGCCGGCGGGCGGATGGAACCAGGGGGTGGTGAGGGGACGCAGGCTCATAAAGTGGGGCTCCGTTCAGGGCAGCAGGGCGGGTTTGGTGAGGAGGAGTTCGATCCAGCCCCACACGGTGTAGGACAGGAAGGGGATGAGGACGCCGAGGACGAGCAGCAGCCACGGGTTATCGAGGATCTTCTGCCACGGATGGATCTTGGGTTCGTTGTTCATGGGTTCAGGCCGGTTGGGTTGAGTGACGGCGCCACGTGCCGATGCAGCGCAGCATGACCGCGAGGAAGAGGAGACCGCCCGCGACCGCCACGAGGCCGCCGAGGCCCATGACGCCGAGGCCGAGGTATTCGCCGAGCGAGCGCACGTGCTGCTCCGCGCCGTATTGCTTGCGGCCGAGCCCGTAGGCGCCGGCGAGGGCGAAGCCGAGGCCGAAGACCGCCTGGCCGCAGCCGAAGCACAGCAGCTGCACCCGGCGCCAGCGCTGGGCGGGCGCCGGGCCCGCCGACGTGGCGGCGCAGAAATCATAGGCGGCCGTCATCAGTGCCAGGGTCACCGCGCCGATGGCGCAATGATAGTGGCCCGGCACCAGCGTGCTGGAGCCGCGGATGAGCGAGCCGAGGATGAAGCCGAGCACGGTGAGCGTGGCGCTGCCGGCGAGGCCGACCAGGCGCCACTGGCCTTCCGCCGGGCGCTGCGCCCAGTGCCGGGCCACATGGCGGAGGCCCAGGCCCAGCACGACCAGCACCACGGGAAAGATCGTCCAACGCATCAACCGCGTCGCCGTTTCCGTGTAGGCCGGGTCCGAGGTGCCGCCCAGCGCAAGGAACGGCATCACGGCGTGCGGCAGCACCAGGGCCGTGAGCAGCCAGCGGACCGCACCCGGCGACACGACCGTCCGCCCCGACCAGCGGTGCAGCAGCAGCAGCCAGAGGCCGAGCATCATGGCGACGTTGGCCGCCTGCAGGACGTGGCCGCCGCCCCAGGCGAGCAGCTCATAATAGCCGATGGCGGGCAAACCCGGCAGGGTCGTGCGCCACGCGGCGACAAAGGTGGCGAGCGCAATCAGGTTGGCCGCCGCGGACGCGCGCAGCGCGACGAGCGCGTCGTCCGGGAGGGTGCCCGGGCCGCCGGCGGGCGCCGCGAGGGCGCCGGCGAAAAACAGGCCCGTGCCCGCAAACCAGCAGGCGAGCCCCGCGATAAAGACCGGGTGGTCGATCACCGGCACGTAGTTGGCGAGGATCGGCTGGGCGCCGGGCATCACCGCGCCGGCCAGCAGGCCGAGCACACCCGTGAAGGCCAGCAACCCGGCCACAACCCTGACGGCCCGCGGGATCACCGCGCCGAGCGCGAACGCGAGGAAGGCGGCGGTGCCCGCCTGGAACCAGACGACCATCGCGAGATCCACGTGCACGACGAGCGCGCGCTTGAAGAACAGCGGGTCGGTGAACAGCCAGCCCATGCCCGGCAGCCGGCCGACCACGAGCGTCAGCGACAGCAGCCCGGCGAGCACGAGGCTGCCGATGGCAAAGAGAAACCACAGGCGCGCCGCGCCGGTCTCGGCCACGACGGGGCGGGCCGTGGCGACAGGGTCGTTGAATGCGATGGCCGGGGATTGCACGGGGATGTTGTAGCCGATCCCGGGCGCGCCGACCTTGACGCGCGTCAAGGGATGGGCCGACGCCCCGGAGATTGCTCCGGCTTGATTTGGAGGCGGGGCCATCAGCCCCGCGTTTGGAGGGGGGCGCGGCTCATGTCTCGCAGGACTGATGGTCCTGCCTCCATCCCGGCAATTTCCCGGAGCTTCAGCCTTGGCGACGGCTGGAGCCACGGCGACCTCGCCGTGGGATTGCGCCGCCGCTGATCAGTAGGCGAACTCCACCTGCACCCAGATTTTCTTCACGTCGGGCAGGGTGAGGCTGTCGCGCCGGAAATCGGCGTATTTGCACAGGCCGGTCACCCGGGCGCCGAACTTGCGCGTGAGCTGGAGGTTGAGCTCGGAGCCGAGGCGCACGCCGGTGGCATCGGTTTCATACCAATGATAAAACCCCGTCAGGGCGAACCGGGTGGGCAGGGCGGCGGTGGCCCGGACGTAGGTGTCGCGGAGGCCCGCGGCCGGCGTGCTGAGGAAGAGGTCCGCCCAGCCGTTGAAGGCGTGCAGGGTCGCGAGCGGGGTTTTGAAACCCACGTTGTGATCCGATCCGAGCACCTCGTGGCCCAGGGTGAGGCTGCCGGGCTGGCCGGCGAGGCCGGCTTCGAGCCCGAGGTAGTGCGTCGAGTAATCCAGCGGGCTCGCGCCGTGGTCGGCCTGGGTGGCAAGCTCGGCGCGGTAGGCGAACTTGAGCCGGTCGGTGAGCTTCCTGGTGCCGGCCAGGCTGGCGCCGTAGGTTGCGCACGAATTCGCGGGCGAGCCGGCGAAATCGAGCAGGTAGGCATAGCCCGTCAGAGTGCCGACGGACAGGCCCGTGTGGCTGGCGTTGAGGAGATGCGAGTTGGATTTCCAGTAACCCTGCGTATGCCGGTCGCCGAAGACGCGGTTGATGCGGTCGAGCCAGGCGTAGGTCAGCGTGGTTTTCTCCAGCGACTTGTCCTGCACGACGAGGGCGTCGAAGGTCTGCATGTTCTGCCGCCAGCCGACATCGCCGACGAACCGGGCGTTGTCGAGCACGAGGCGCTGGCGGCCCAGGGTCGCCGTGGTCGGCCCGTGCGTGAAGGCCAGCCACGCCTGGTTGACCTCCGTGGTCTCGGGGTCGGCGACGACCGCGCGACCGGCCCCGCCGGGGTTCAGGCCGGACTGGCTGTAGGCGTCGCCGTCGAATGGCGCGACGTTCTCCGCCTCAACCAGCGCAGTCCAGCCGTGCCATGGCGCGGCCGGCGCCAGGCCGAGCCGGGTGCGCAGGGTCAGTGCCGTCGCGTCGCGCAGGCCGGTTTGTTGCACGCCCTCGTAGCGCAGGCGGGCGTTGAGTGACACGCGCACTGGGTCGGTGGTGGCGGCGGGGACGCCCCCGGCCAACAGGAGGAAACAAAGGGTGAGACGTTTCATGATGGTAGGCCGCGGCCGGATTACTCGACGCGGATGATGCCCTCCATGTAGGGATGGGGCGTGCAGTAGAATTTATATTCGCCCGGTTTCGTCAGCACGGTGCTCCATTTCTCCGCGTGACCGAGCATCTTGGAGGAAAAGTGCCCGCCCTCGGGCGCCCTGCTGGTGACGGCGTCGTGGACGCCCGCGAACTCACCGCTGGCGAAGGTGAAGAGATCCTCGTTCACGAACTCGACGGTCGTGCCGGGCGGCACCGAGGCAACCTTCGGCCAGTAGGAATTGCCGATGATCGTGATGCGGAGTTTCTTCTGGCCGGCGGGCAGCGTGAAGGGATTTTCCAGCTCATCCTTGTTGGGTTTGAAGGGGGAAATGATGCGGACCGCCTTCGTGGTGTATTCCGCGATCTCCGCCTCGGTGTAGGCGGGCCCGTCGGCGAGCATCGGGGGTGTCCGCGGCGCGTCCTTCGCGGCGGCGAGGACGCCGATGGCGCCGCGCGTCGTGGAACCGAAGGCGTGCGTGACGATCAGGTAGTTGCCCTCGTCGGGCGGCACGCGGAAATCGACGACCCACGAGTCGGAGGGGCCGGCGGTGACGGTCTGGCCGCCGCGGAAGGTGTTCTCCGGAGCGGGCGCGCCCTGCCAGTAGGCGTAGTCCCAGATGATGCCGACCAGGTGGAACGTGGAGACGAGGTTGGGGCCGACGTTGAGGAAGTTGATGCGGACAAAGTCGCCCGGGCGGACCTTGATGGGGCTCTCGACGTAGCGGAACAGCTTGCCGTTGAACATGACGTAGGCCGCGTGGCCCTCGACCGCGTCCTTGCCGCTGGCGTAGAGCTCGTGCTGCACGATGTAGAGCTCGACGTCGGGCCGGTGCCCGATGATTTCCTCCGCCTTGAACTTCACGGTCTTCGGCTTGACCACGAACATGCCATACTGGCCGAGCAGCGTGTGCATGGGGATGGCATGGCCGCCGGGCGCGCAGTGATACATGTAGACGCCCGGGTGGTTGACGCGGAAGAGGAGCGTCTTGGTGCCGCCGGCCGGGATCTTGCCGAAATATTTCGAGGTCTGAGTGTAGGCGGCGTGGATGGACACGCCGTGCGGGACGTCGCCCTTGTTGACGACCGTCATCTCGATCACGTCGCCCTCCTCGGCGACCAGGGTCGGGCCGGGGATGGTGCCGTTGACGGTGAAGCCGCTGTAGACGACGCCGTTGCCGATGAACACGTCGCTCTCGCGCATCTCGAGGCTGAAATGCTTGTCCGCCTTCGTGCCCGGGACGACGTAGCTGGTCTGCCACATGTCGAGCTTCTGGTCGCGGTCGATGACACCTTGAAACGGATGGGGGGCCGGTGCGCCGCCCGCCGCGGGGCCGCTGTCGGCGGCCGGGACGCCAAACTGCAGGGGCGCGCCACCCGCGAAGGCGAGCAGGTTGGTGGCGCCGCTCCAGCCCGAGTTTTTCACCAGGGCGGAGAGCTCCGCCGCGTGCGCCGAGGGATTGCTGCCGCCGAGCAGGCGGCGGGCGAGCAGGCTGTTGCACGCTTCACACGCTTGCGCGGGCGAGAGCAACAGCAGCAGGGCGGCAAGGCCGCCGGTGAACATGAACCGGGCGGGACGGAACAGACCGGGGGGATTTTTCATCGGGAGGAGGATTGGGGTGGCGGCAGCAGGAACGGACGGGTCCCCGCTGGCGGGCCAATCCTAGCGCAAGCCATCCCCCGCCGACCTTGATTTGGGTCAACGAAACCCCCGGTAACCGGGCGGGCGCCCCTCGCGGGCCACGATCACTCGGGCCGGGCGGCGGTAAGCGCGGTGACGGCCTCGTCGATCCCGCCCTTCAGGCCCTGGCGCTGGTGGACGATCTCGCCCTCGCGGTTGAGCAGCGTGATGACGTTGGAGTGGGAAAACATGCCGTCGGCCTCCAGCTTGTATTTCACGCCGAGGAGCGCGGCGAGCTCGCGCACCGCGTCGTCGCCGCCGCGGAGGACGATCCACTGGCCGTCGAGGCCGCGTTGGGCGCGGTATTTCGCGAGCACCTCGGTCGTGTCGCGGACGGTGTCGAACGAGACGAGCACGAACACGGCCTGGCTCCGCAGTTCGGCGGGCAGGCGCTCCTGGATGGCGAGCATGTCGGTGACGGTCAGCGGGCAGGCGTAGCCGCAGGAGGCGAAGAACAGGTCGAGCACGACGGGCCGGCCGCGGAGCGAGCCGAGCGCGACGGTCTTGCCGGTGTCGTCGGTGAAGGTGACTTCGCTCTGGTAGATCGAGCCCTTGCTGAAGGTGGCGGCCTCCATCGCCGCGCAGCACGCGTCGGGCTTCGGGGCGGGTTTTTCCTCGCAGCAGGCGTCCTTCTTGGCGGCCGGCTTTTCCTTGCAGCAGTCGGCGGCCGGGGTGGCCGGGGCTTCGGCACCGAGGGCGAGCGTGGCGAGGAGGAGGAACAGGGCGGTGGTTTTCATGGGAGATTCCTGGCGCAGCGGAAGCCGAGCGCGGTTGTGGTGTTTTTGGCCTGGAGGGAGGAACGCAGCGCGCCGCGCATGAAGGCGGCGTAGTCGGTGGTGTCCTTGGCGCCGACGGCTCCGGCGCCGCAGAAGAGGTCGCGCTCGAGGCCGGTGTCGCCGCGCGACTCGCCGGTGACCATGGCGGTGTTGAAATCGTCGACCCATTCCCAGACGAGGCCGTGCAGGCCGCGGGCGCCGTGGAAATTCGGCCGGGCGGTGGTGGCGTCGGCCAGCACGGCGGGCACGGGCCGCGCGAGCCAGGCGTAGAGGTCGCGCTTGAGCGCCTCGTCGGCGCGGCCGTCGGCCTGGGTGTAGCCGGCACCGGCGGCGAGTTCCCACTCGGCGGTGACGGGCAGGCGCTTGCCGGCCCAGCGGGCGTAGGCGCGCGCGGCGAACCACGACACGCGGACGACGGGTGCGCCGGGCGGGGCCTTGGCGCCGGGCTCGAGGTCGCCGGTCCAGTGCTCCAGGTAGGAGGAGTCGGCGAACAGCCCGCTGACCTGCGAGCGGCGCCACTTGGGGTTGGCCGTGACGAAGGCGAGGAAGTCCGCGTTGGTGACGGGCAGCTCGTCGAGGAGAAACGCGGCGACGGGGACCTGCGCCGCATCCTTGGTCGTGCGCAGCAGCGGCGCGTAGGTGCCCGCGGGAATGACCACCATGCCCGCGGGCAGCGCGGAGCCGGACAACACCGCTCCCGCCATCAGGCCGAGCGCGAGGGCGCCGAGACGGAGGAGGGAGGAGGTGGTCATCGTGGTGGAGTTGTAGCGGCGGTCTATGACCGTCGTCGGCGCTCATAGAGCGCCGCTACAGGGAGGCTCAGTGCTGCTCGTTGCGGATGGCCTTCACCTGCTCGGCCTTGAAGGCGTCGCCGGTGTTGCCCCATGAGTTGTAGACGTAGGTCAGGACGTCCGCGATCTGCGCGTCGGTGAGGACGGCCTCCTGCGGCGGCATGGCGCTGTTGAAGGTGACGCCGTTGACGGTCACCGGACCGGTCATGCCCTTCAGCACGGTGCGGACCGCGCGGTCGCGGTTGGCGAGCATGTAGTCGGAGGCGGCCAGCGGAGGGAAGGCGCCGGGCAAGCCCTTGCCGTCGGGCTGGTGGCAGGCGAAGCAGAGGCCCATGTAGACCTGCTTGCCCTTCTCGATCTGCATTTCCTTCGTGAGGCCGGCGATGGCGGGGTTGGACTTCATCTCGGCGGCGATCTTCGCCTTGAGCTCGGCCTCGCGCTTGGCGGAGGCGGAACCGGCGTCGGCCTGCGAGCCGAGGTAAACGGCGTCGATCTCCTTGCCGGAGTAGGTGACACGGTTGGCGTCGCCGGCGACCTTGAGCATGCCGAGGGCGCCCTTGTTGAAGGCGCGGGTGAGGGAGTGGTCGACGAGGATGAAGGTGCCGGGGACGTCGACCTTGAACTCGACGACGGTGGCGCCGCCGGAGGGCACGAGGGTGGTCTGCACGTTCTTGTTCGGCAGGCTGAGGCCGGCCTCGGGGTAGACCTTGTCGAAGATCTCGCCGATGATGTGGAAGGACGAGGTGACGTTCGGTCCGCCGACGCCGAAGTAGAGGCGGATGGTCTCGCCGACCTTGGCGGTCATGGCCAGGTCGCCCACGAGGGAGCCGACGGAGCCGTTGAAGACGATGTAGGGCGGGCGTTCGTCGATGGCCTTGGCCATGTCGAACGACTGCAGGCCCTCCTCGCCGTATTTGCCGGTCGTGTAGAACTCGCCCTGCATGACGTAGAACTCCTTGTCGACCTTCGGCAGGCCCTCCTTGGGCTCGACGAGGATGAGGCCATACATGCCGTTGCCGATGTGCATGGGCACGGGGGCGGTGGCGCAGTGGTAGACGTAGAGGCCGGGGTTGAGCGCCTGGAAGGTGAACTGCGAGGTGTGGCCCGGCGCAGTGAAGGTCGAGGTCGCGCCGCCGCCCGGGCCGGTGACGGCGTGCAGGTCGATGTTGTGCGGCAGCTTCGAGGACGGGTGGTTGTTCAGGTGGAACTCCACGACGTCGCCCTCGCGGATGCGGATGAACGAGCCGGGGACGCTGCCGCCGTAGGTCCAGAAGGTGTATTCGACGCCGTCGGCCAGGCGGCCGACGACCTCGAGGACCTCGAGGTTGACGACGACGCGCGCCGCATACTTGCGGTTGACCGGCGGCGGCACGTGCGGCGGGGCGGTGAGGATCGCCTGCTCGACGGGCAGGTTGACAATCTCGGGCGGGAGGATGACGGGGCCCTGGACATCGGACGGGCCCTCGTTGGCGCGGACGAGGGTGGTCGTGAGCAAGGCGGCGGCCAAGGCGAGCCCGGCCACCGCGACAGCGGGGAGAATGCGTGGATTATTCATGGGGTTCAGTTTCATAGATTAGCTGAAAAGGAGCGGGCTGGCGTGGCGCGGGTTGTCAGGGGCTGTGCATTTCTTGTTATTACCATTAGAATTATGCGCGGGTCAGCCCCGATAAGCGACGGTAATGGCGGCGAGGCAGAGCAGGCCGGTGATGGCCTCGAACATGCCGATCCGGCGCGCGGACCAGGAGGGGCGAGACGGGCTGGCGAACCAGAGCGTGCGCGCGAGCAGCACCCACGCCGGGAGTGCGGCCCAGGCCGGCACGAGGCTGAGGCCGCAGAGCACGGTGATGCCGAGCGCGGCGACGAGGGCTGCGAGAACCGGCAACAGAAAGCCGGCGCTCTCCCCCTTGGCCTGACGGAGACTGCTGCGGACCGTCAGCACCGTGGGCACGCTGCGGGTGAGCGCGAGGGCCGCGAGGGCAAGGGCCGGTCCCGGGGACCAGCCGGCGAGCGTGGCCAGGGCGGCGGGCACGAGGGCGAACGCCGCGCTGCCCGCGATCTCGGCGGCCGCGGCGCGCGAACCGTTTTGCGCGTCAAACCAAGCGAACAAGCCGCCCAGCGGGGCGGCCAGCAACAGCGGCCAGAGCGCGGCGGCCCCGCCCAGCACGAGGACGACGGAAAACCCGGCGACCCCGAGGGCGGAGAAAATCAGGATCGCCTGTCCGGCCTCGCGACGCCGGATGGTGGCGGGAGCAAAGAAAGCCTTGAAGGGCCGGCGGGCGAAAAACCCGGCCAGCGCCGCCACCGTGAGCGCACCGCCGGCGGAAGTGGGCGCGACGAGCAGTCCCAGCGCCAGCGGCTCGAGGGCCAGTGACCACGAGCCATGTTCCTTTGGGAGGAAAACGGAGGTGACGGGCGCCACGGGCACGGGCCGCCGCGTGGCGGCGGAGCCGGGGAGGGAGGCGAGAAGGGCTGTGCCTTGCATGCCCGCAGTATCGCCGCAAACCCGGGCCGGCGCCTTGACCTGCGTCAAGGGGCTCGCAGATCCCCGCGCCCGTTCGCTCAGAGCAACTTGTGGTCCCGCGCCCAGCGGACGAACTCCTGCTCCAGCTGGTCAAAGGACTCGATGACGAACAGCGTGTCCTGGAAGTGCCAGATGTCGTAGGGTTGGGCCGCGAGCGTCTCGGGGCGGTAGGCGACCTTCTTCACCTTGTCGGTGAGCGAATGCTGGGTCTCGCCGGAGGAGGAGATGATGCCGTTGCCGTAGATGCGCGGGCCGCCGGCATTCTTGATCAGGCCGAACTCGACCGTGAACCAGTAGATGCGCGTCAGGCCCTCCTCGACCGCCGGATCCTTGCACGCCAGCGCGGCCTGGCCGATCTTCTGGTAGAAGTTGGCGAAGCGCGGGTGCATGATCATCGGCGTGTGGCCGAAGATGTCGTGGAAGCAGTCGGGCGCCGGCGTGTAGTCGAGCTCGGAGCGGGCGCGGATGTAGTCGGTGCAGGGGAAGATGCGCCGGGCGAGGTAGGAAAAGAAATCATGCGCATCGAGCAGGCCAGGCGTGCGCGCGATCTGCCAGTTGGTCGCGGCCGACAGTTTGCGCGAGACGTCGGCGAGGGCGGGGATGCGGTCTTTCTCCAGCTTGAGCGCGGCGAGGCCGGTGAGGAACTCGTCGGCGGCGCGGCCGGGCAGGAGCGTCTCCATGCGGGCGTAGAGCGTGCGCCAGACATCCTGCTCGTCGGCGGTGTAGGCGGGATAACGGCATTCCGCGCCGACGGGCAGCGGCGCCGTCAGCTTGTGCGGGATGCAGCGCGGATCGTCCGCGCCGGTCGGGGTGGCGGTGGGCGTGGGGGTATTCTGCATGCCGGCACTTTGCCGGGTCCCGGGGGCGAATCGAACCCGAAGCGGTCAATTACGCCGAAAGAGCTAGGGGTGAGTCTGATCTGCTGGAGGCGGGGTGAGGGCATCCCGCCGCCAAAAGACTCACGCCGCCGGCTTCAGCCGCACGAGCAGCGCCAGCCGCAGGTCCTCGATGTCCCAGTAGGTTTTGACGACCTTCTGGTAGGCGGGGATGGCCATGTTCAGGATGAGGCGGCCGCCGAGATTTTTCATGCCGCCCTTCTGGAAGGAGGCCTCAATGAAAGCCGCCTGTCGCACGGCGAAGCCGCCGTAGTCGCGCGTCTCGGCCAGGGCGGCGAGTTCGTAGGCATAATCGCCGTAGAGGTTGGCGGTGGCGCGCGGGTTGAAGGCGAGCCGGGTGAACAGGTTGAGGGCGCGGGGCAGGCGGCCCGGCGAACCCAGGTCGACGGCGGTGGCGGCGTCCGTGAGGGAGAGCTTGGCCAGTGTCGGCATGAAATGAGCGTATTCGATCAGCACGATGCGCCGGGCGCCGGCGGGCCCGTTGCCGCCGTCGAGCGCCGCGAGGAGCCTGGCCCGCGCGGCGGCGCCCGGCTGGGCCCGGTCGAGGATGAAACCGGCGGTCTGGCAGCAGAGTTTTTGCACCACGCGAGCGATCATCAGCCGCACGAGCGTGCGGGAGGAGGTCTCGAACTTGCGGCCGACTTCCAGCATGGGGAGCAGCGTGGCGACGGCCTCGTCACCGCGGCCGTCGAGGGCCTGCAGGCTGGCGATGGCGCAGGTGCGCTGGGACAGTAAACGCCAGACGTCGAACCGCGGGATGTCGGCCGCGAAGTCGGCGGGCGTGAGGTCGCCGAGGCGGTCAAAGGTGTTGAGCCGGTCGAGCCAGGCGCGCTGCGGCGCGACCGCGGCCCAGTCGGCCTCGAGGGCGGCGCGGTTCTTCGTGATGAATTCCACCCATTTCTCCGGTTCCGCGATGTTGGCGCCGGCGAACTGGACCTTGGGCTTGTAGCTGCTGAACGCCTTCGCTTCCTCGGTCGGGTGCTGTTTCCCATACTCCATGATGACGGCGTAACTGCGCTCGGCGCCGTCGAAGACCGGGGCGACCTCGTCGATGCTCAGCGGGCGGCGGACGACGGGGTCATCCCACGCGAGCCAGGCGAGGATGGATCCGGTCGCCAGCCAGCCAAGGGCGAGCCCGGGCCACTTCAGCCACCGCCGGCGCCCGGCCCAGATGGCCAGGGCGAGCGGGGTGAGCAGCACCACGGCCCCCAGGGTAACCAGGACGGCGCCGGGCGGTTTCCCGGCGTCCTTAAAATAGGTTTCCACGGCGGAAAACACCGCGCCGACATAACCGAGCGCGGCGATCGCCATCCAGGCGAGGGTGAGCGTCAGGATGACCAGCGAGCGGAACAGGCGCAGCGGGAGCGGCGCCGGGGGAGGCGGGGTGGGTGGGTTCATGGTGCGGGCGGGAAAAACAACTGCTGCATGGTTCGCGCCGCGCACGCGGCGCTCAGGCGCCGCCCCAGGGCGGGATGGTCTCGCCGGGTTTTGGCGGCGGCCCGGGCGGGGTCATCGGCCGGGGCCCGCGGCGGTCAATGCCGTCCCACTTGCGCGGCGGGGGCGGCGACGCGACGAGGGTCTCGGCCAGGTGCAGCGGCAGCTTGGCGAGCATCGAGAGCAGGGGCAGGGCGGCGAAGAGCGCGAGGGCGGAAGTGTTGGGGGTCAGGCCGCCGAACAGCGCGGCGGAGACCGCCATGATGAAGATGGCGGCCCAGACCAGCGTGCTGGCCAGCGTGGGCCAGGCGATGAGCTTCAGCCAGGTGCGCGCCGGCCGGCGCGAGCGCCAGAGCGGCATCGCGGTGAGCGCCAGCACCGCGCCGAAGAGGATGATACCGGGCGCGCCGCTCCCGAGGATGGTGCCGATCGTGTGGAGGAAAGCGTCGGGCAGGCCGAAGACCTTGGTCACGAAGAGGCCGAGCTTCACGTTGGCGTTCGGCGCGGAGAACATGTCGTCGCGGTCGTAGAGGCTGGTGAAGCGGCCGGACTGGATCTGTTGGTGGCGCTGCAGGTAGGCCGCCATGCGCTGCTCGTAGAGCGCCGGGTTGGCGTTGCGCAGCCGGGCGCCGCGGGGCACCTGCGGCACGCCGTCGAACACGCCGGTCACCTCGGGGTAGTCGCGCCGGAGGGCCTCCAGGGCGGCGGTGACGTTGAAGGGGGCGGCGAGGCGGAGCGGGCCCCAGCCGTATTCGCTCTCGCGCAGGCGCGTGGCGAAGGTGCGGACCAGCGCCACCGGATGCTCGTCGAGCGCGGCGGCGGACAGCCGGTAGTTGAAATTGGTCCAGCCGCTGGCGAAGGCGGGGGAGACGGCGGTGAGCCCCCAGGCGAGGGCCCCGCCGGCGACCAGCAGGATCAGGCCGAGCTTCAGGGAGTGCACCAGCTCGCGCCGCAGCCAGGGGCCGAATTTTTCCTCGGATATGCCGGTCGACTTGATGGCTCTCATGCGGGTGTGGCGGTCAGCAAGACAGGGTCGGGGATGGTTGTCACGCCCGGGGTGTTTGCCTCAGGCGGGTTGAGCCATTCAGCGGTTGAGCAGCGCGGCGACGCGGGTGCGGCCGCGGACGTTGAGCTTGGCGAAGATGGCGGCGAGCTGGGTCTTGATCGTCAGCGGGCTGCGGCGCAGCTCGGCGGCGATCTCCGCGGTGCGCAGGCCCTCGCGCACGCGCATGGCCACCTCGCGCTCGCGCTCGGTCAGCCGGGCGAGCAGGGCCACGGCGCCGGGGGAAAGCTGGCGGTCGCGGTCGCCGCGCGGGCGGCGGTAGTCGAGCTGGATGTGGAAGGCCGGCGCGGTCTCGCCGGGCGAGGTGTGCAGCTTGATGCGCGCGTGCAGCCCGCGGGTGTTGTCGCTGACCACCTTGGTCGGCGCCGTGGGGGCCGCGGCGGCGCGCAGCTCGAGGCAGGCTGCGACGAGGGCCTCGGGCACGCGGAAGGCGTTGCGGGCGCGCAGCGCCGCGGCGTGGCGTTCGCCGTGGTTCCACACGGCGCAGGCGCGCGCGGCCTCGTGGTTGAACCAGAGCGGCCGGCAGGTCGCGTCGAGCAGGAGCAGGCCGACGGGCACGTCCTCCAGCATGGCGAGCACATGGTCCAGGAGGGGGGCGGGCGTCTCGGGCGGCATAGGCTGAACGGAGTAAATGACCGCCGGCCGGGCGGGCGCAAGGCCGTTTACTCCGTCCGGCGTATGGCCGCGGCTGTCCGGGGCGGGTAGAGTCAGGTCAACCCAAACGCCTTCCGGCTTTCACCAGCCCGGGCCCATTCCACGCATGAGCCGCACTTTTTTTGACAAACCCGTCGAGCGCAAAACCGGCGTGAATCCGCTCGGCCTGCGCGGCTTCGACCACATCGAGTTCTACGTCGACAACGCCGACCAGTGGCGGGACTTCTTCGTGAAGAAATACGGCATGTCGACCCGTGCCTACGGCGACAACTCGACCGGCCTCAAGGGCCGCCGGGCGCATGTCGTCGGCCAAGGCCGCGTCAACTTCGTCGTCAGCGAGCCGCAGGGCGCCGGCCCCGAGGCGGACTTCCTGCGCGCCCACTTGGAAAAGCACGGCTGCGGCGTCCGCGACGTGGCCTTCAAGGTGAAGGACGCCAGGCACGCCTTCACCGAGGCCCAGCGCCGCGGTGCGAACGCCGTGCGCGAGGTCTACGCCGACGACAACATCGTCCACGCCGCCATCGGGGCCTACGGCGACACGATCCACAGCCTCGTCGAGCGCAAGGGCCGCGGCGAGTTCATGCCCGGCTTCGTCAACGTCCCGGGCGGCATCGATGACCGCGAGATCAACTTCGCGATGATCGACCACGTCGTGGCCAACGTGGAGTCGATGGACGAGTGGGTGACCTTCTACGAGCAGGTGTTCGGCTTCGACCTGTTCATGCACTTCGACATCAACACCGGCCGCTCCGCGCTCATGTCGAAGGTGGTCAGCTCGACCGACGGCTGGGTGAAGCTGCCGATCAACGAGCCCTCGTCCGCCAACTCGCAGATCCAGGAGTTCCTCGACCAATACAATGGCGCCGGCGTCCAGCACATCGCGCTGCTCACGCCCGACATCACCGCGACGATCGACGAGATGCGCCGGATGGGCCAGGAGTTCCTCGACGTGCCGGACAGCTACTACGACGGCGAGTTCGACGCGCGCGTGGGCAAGATCCAGGAGAACAAGGACGACCTGAAGAAGCTCAAGATCCTCGTCGACCGCGACAACGAGGACGGCTACCTGCTCCAGCTTTTCACCAAGTGCGTGTTTGCGCGGCCGACGCTGTTCTTCGAGGTCATCCAGCGGCGCGGCCGCTCGATCGGCTTCGGCGAGGGCAACTTCCGCGCCCTGTTCGAGGCCATCGAGCGCGAGCAGGCCCGGCGCGGCACGCTTTGACTTAAGCGAGGGTGGGGGTGTAAGTGAAAGGAATGAAAACCCCGCAGGCCTGACACCACACCAGCATCCCCGGCCCCCACTCTCGCTTACCCCTTCCTCCCATGCCCCAATACCTCAAGCTCGGCGCGCTGCCCCGGAAGCACCACATCAAGTTCCCGCGCGATCCCGCCGCGAGCTACAAGGGTGAGGGCCTGCACTACGAGCACGTCGTCACGACCGAGGGCTTCGACCGCGCCTACAGCATCCTCTACCACCTGCGGCCGCCGACGCTCGTGAAGAGCGTCGAGCTCTTCCGGGAGTTCGCCCTCAAGCCGGCCGGCCACACGCCGCTGCGCCACCATCACCTCAAGTCCGCCGGCATGGCCCGCGCGGGCGATCCCTACACCGGCCGCGTGCCGCTCATGTTCAACGCCGACATCGGCGCCTACCGCTGCCGCCCGGCGACGGCGATGGACCAGGGTTACGACTTCTACCGCAACGGCCAGAGCGACGACGTGATCTTCGTCTGGGCCGGCGGCGGCTGGCTCGAGTCGCAATACGGCCGGCTCCGCTACAAGCAGGACGACTACATCGTCATCCCGCGCGGCACCATTTACCGCCTCGTGCCCGACGACATCGCGAAGGAGGACTACCTCATCATCGAGTCCACGCACCCCGTCCGCATCCCCGAGCGCTACCTGCACAAGGAGGGCCAGATCCGCATGGGCGCGCCCTACAGCGAGCGCGACTTCCACGGCCCGACCGAGATCATCGCGCAGGACAAGGAAGGCGACTTCGCCATCCTGACGAAGGACCGCACGCGTTTCACGCGCAACATCATGGCCGGCCACCCGCACGACGTCGTGGGCTGGGATGGCTATCTCTACCCGTTCACGTTCAACGCGAATGATTTTGAGCCGCTGACTGGCACCGTCCACCTGCCGCCGCCGGTGCACCAGACCTTCGAGATGCACGGTTTTGTCATGTGCACCTTCGCGCCGCGCTACCTCGACCACCACCCCGAGGCCATCAAGGTGCCGTGGGCGCACGACAACACCGAGGCCGACGAGGTGCTCTTCTACGTGCGCGGCCAGTTTGGCTCGCGCAAGGGCGTCGAGCCCGGCTCGTTCACGCTGCACCCGCAGGGCATCCCGCACGGCCCGCACCCCGGCACGACGCTGAAGAGCTTCGAGCACACCCGCACCGAGGAACTCGCCGTGATGTTCGACACGCAGTTCCCGCTCGAGCTGACCGCCGAGGCCCTGGCGATGGACGACCCGAACTACCCGCTGTCATGGCTGGGCTGATTTGTCAGACCGTATGACCAGAAGGAGCGGCTTGCCTGTCCGGGCCGCTTCCCATTCGGTCAATCCCGCCCCACCCATGATCGTCGACTTCCAGAAACTTCCCCCGCGCGAATCCTACCCGTGGCTGATCAACGCGATCAACCCGCGGCCCATCGCCTGGGTCTCCACCATCTCGGCCGGCGGCAAGACGAACCTCGCGCCATTCTCCTTCTTCATGGGCATCTGTGCGAGTCCGCCGACCCTGATGTTCTGCGGCGCCAACGACCGCACCGGCAAGAAGAAGGACAGCGTGATCAACGTCGGGCAGGTGCCGGAGTTCGTCGTCAACGTCGTGCCCTACGCCCTGCGCGAGCCGATGAACCTCACCTCGGCCCCGCTGCCGCACGGCGAGAGTGAGTTCGAGAAGTTCAACATCGCCACCGCGCCGTCCACGCTCGTGAAGCCGCCGCGCGTCGCCGCGTCGCCGGTGTCCTTCGAGTGCAAGCTCGACCGGATCGTCTGCATCGGCGAGGGCCCGCTCGCGGGCAACGTCGTGTTCGGCACCATCCTCTGCGCGCATGTCAGCGAGTCGGTGATCACCGACGGCGCGCTCGACCCCGTCAAGCTCGACACCATCGGCCGCATGGGCGGCAACTACTACACCCGCACCACCGAGCTGTTCGAAATCAAGCGGCCGATCTGAGCCCCCCGATTTACCCCATGTCCAACGTTGTCATCCTCTCCGCCACCCGCACGCCGATCGGCGCGTTCCAGGGCGCCTTTGCCGGCGTGCCCGCCCCGAAGCTCGGTGCCGCCGCCATCAGGGGCGCCATCACCCAGGCCGGCGTTAATCCCGCCGACGTCACTGATTGCCTCATGGGCAACGTGCTGCAGGCCGGGATCGGCCAGGCCCCCGCGCGCCAGGCCGCGCTCGGCGCGGGCCTGCCGCAGTCGGTGCGCTGCGTGACGGTGCACAAGGTCTGCGGCTCGGGCCTGCAGACCGTCATCGGCGCCGCCCACTTCCTTGCCGGCGGCATGGGCAGCATCGCGGTGGCCGGCGGCATGGAGAACATGACGCTCGCGCCCTACCTGCTGCCGAAGGCGCGCGACGGTTTCAGAATCGGCCACCAGCAGGTGATCGACTCGATGATCACCGACGGCCTCTGGGACCCGTATAACAACATCCACATGGGCAACTGCGCCGAGCAGTGCGCGACGAAATACAAGTTCACCCGCGAGCAGCAGGACGCCTACGCCATCGAGTCATTCAAGCGTGCCAACGCGGCGCAGAAGGACGGCAAGTTCGCCGCCGAGATCACGCCGTTCGAGATGACCGACGCCAAGGGCAATGTCACCAAGGTCGAGCACGACGAGGGCCCGGCGAAGGTGAAATACGACAAGATCCCGACGCTGAAGCCTGCTTTCCAGAAGGACGGCACCATCACGCCGGCCAACGCCTCCTCCATCAACGACGGCGCCGCCGCGCTCGTGCTCGCGACCGCCGACACCGCGAAGGCCAAGGGCCTGAAGCCCATCGCCCGCCTCGCCGGCTTCGGCGGCCACGCGCAGGACCCGGTCTGGTTCACCACCGCGCCCGTGCAGGCCACGCAGGCCGCGCTCAAGCGGGCCGGCTGGGAAGCGAAGGATGTCGAGCTCTGGGAAGTGAACGAGGCCTTTGCCGTCGTGCCGATGGCGTTCATGTCGGAACTCGGCGTTCCGCACGACAAGGTCAACGTCCGCGGCGGCGCCATCGCGCTCGGTCATCCCATCGGTGCCAGTGGCGCACGCATCCTCGTGACGCTCATCGCGGCGCTCAAGGAGCGCGGCCTCAAGCGCGGCGTTGCCGCCATCTGCATCGGCGGCGGCGAAGGTTTGGCGGTTTGCGTTGAATTGCTGTGAGCAAAGTCTACCCCAACTCCACGGCCGCCCTTGCGGGCCTGCTGCACGACAACATGACGATCGCCGCCGGCGGCTTCGGACTCTGCGGCATTCCGGAGAACCTGATCGTAGCGCTCCGCGACAGCGGGGTGAAGGGCCTGACCATCGTTGGCAACAATGCCGGCGTGGACGGCTTCGGCATGGGCATTTTGCTCACGACGCGGCAGGTGAAAAAGGTCATGGCCTCCTACGTCGGTGAGAACAAGGAGTTCGAGCGCCAGGTCCTCGCTGGTGAACTGGAGCTGGAACTGATTCCCCAAGGCACGCTGGCCGAACGGTTGCGCGCCGGTGGCGCGGGCATCCCGGGTTTCTACACGCGCACCGCCTTCGGCACCAAATTGGCGGAAGGGAAGGAGACCAAGATTTTCGACGGCAAGGAATACGTGCTCGAGCCGGGCATCAAGGCAGAGGTCTCGCTCGTTAAGGCCTGGAAGGGCGACAAGTCCGGCAACCTCGTCTTCCGCAAGACGGCGCGGAATTTCAACCCGATGATCGCCACCTGCGGCAAGGTCTGCGTCGCCGAGGTTGAGCAACTGGTCGAGGTGGGGGAGCTGGCGCCCGACGACATTCATACTCCCGGCATCTATGTCGATCGCATCATCCAGGGCGTGAACTACGAGAAACGCATCGAGTTCCGCACCGTGCAGGGCGCCGCGGCCTCGAAGAAGGAGACGCCCATCCGCGAGCTGATGGCCAGGCGCGCCGCGCAGGAATTGCGCGATGGTTATTATGTGAATCTCGGCATCGGCATCCCGACGCTTGTCGCCAACTTCATCCCCAAGGGCATGAACGTCACGCTGCAGTCCGAGAACGGACTGCTCGGCATCGGGCCGTTCCCGACGGACGACAAGGTGGACGCCGACCTCATCAACGCCGGCAAGCAGACGATCTCGACGATTCCCGGCTCGGCGTTTTTCTCGAGCGCCGACTCGTTCGCGATGATCCGCGGCGGGCACATCGACCTTTCGATCCTCGGCGCGCTCGAGGTGGCCGACAACGGCGACATCGCGAACTGGATGGTCCCGGGCAAGATGGTGAAGGGCCCCGGCGGCGCGATGGACCTCGTCGCCGGCGTGAAGCGCGTGGTGGCCGTCATGGAACACTGCGCGAAGGACGGCAGCCCGAAGATCCTCAAGGCCTGCTCGCTGCCCATCACGGGCAAGGGCGTGGTCAGCCTCATCATCACGGACCTCTGCGTGTTTGAGGTGAAGCCGGGTGGAGGACTCGTCCTCCTCGAGCTGCACCCGGGCGTGACGCTCGACGAGGTCAAGGCGAAGACGGGGGCGTCGTTCGAAGAGTCGCTCCGCTAGGCCCCGGCGGGCTAAAGGGTTGAAATTGGTGCGGTCCTCTGGCCGATTACCGGGGTGCCCCGGTTCCTGCTTTGCCTCCTGTTCCTCGTGCTGCTGGCCGCGCTCGCAGGGGCCGAACCGGATGCGCCCCGGCCGGTTGACTCAAGCCCGCTGCTAACGGGCACGACCGATGCCGATCTGCCCGATGGCGACGAGGTCTGGGACTCCGCGCAAAAGGCGCTCGCCCAGGCCAAATCCGAGCCCGAGGCGTTGCAGGCCCTGGTCAACGTGGTCAACCTGCAGCGCCGCCGGGGTGATTATCCGGCCGGCGTGGCCGGGGCGCGCGACGGGCTGGCGCGGGCCCGCAAGGCCGGCGATGTGCGCCGCCAGGTGGATTTTCTCTACATGCTCGGCCGGCTGTATTGGAACCTCACCGACTACCCGCACTCCCTGGAGAACCATCTGGAGGAACTCCGCCTCGCGGAGCAGCTGGCCGATCCCTTTGTGCTCGCCCGCACCCATGGCGGACTGGGGCTGACCTACCAGCGCTACGGCCGCAACGAGGACGCCCTGCAGCACTTCCGGACTGGCTTGGAATTCGCGCTCAAGGCCAAGGACGACCGCATCCGCTCCAGCCTGCTCAACAGCCTGGGCAACTACCACCTCGGCCTCGGCCAGTATGACCAGGCGGCCGCCATCCACGAGGAGGCGCTGAAACTGCGGGAAGGTTACGGCAACCGCCGGGCCATTGCCGAGTCCCTCATGAACCTCGGCCTGCTGGCCGAGGCGCGCGGGCAGACCGCGCGGGCGCTGGATTATCTCCAACGGGCCCTCAACACTTTCGAGGCGTTGAAATACCGGCGCTACATCGTCAACGCCCACCGGCGGCTGGCGTTTGTCCTGCGCAAGGCGGGCCGGATCGACGAGGCGCTGGCCCACCTGGAGACGGCGCTGCAAGTGGCCGCCACGCTCGAGAGCGCGGAGGTGTTGGCCGAACTTTACCAGGAGCTGACCCTGACGAGCGAGGCGCGCGGCGACCTCGCCGCCGCGCTGGACTACCAGCGCAAGCAAGCGGCCGCCACCGAGCTGATGCGCGGCGAGCAGGACCGGAAGCGGATGGATGAGCTCCGCGCCCGCTACGGCGCGGAACAGCGCGAGCTCGAGATCGCCCTGCTCCGGCGCGACCAGGAGCTGCAGCAGGCCGAGCTGGGCCGGCGGCGTTCGCAAAACCTCGCCCTCGCGGCCGGCCTGGGCGGCGGCCTGCTGCTGCTGGGCGGCATCATCCTGCTCCAGCGCTACCGCCTGCGGACGGCGCGCCGCCTCCATGCCGTGACCGAGCACGCCCGGGAGCGCGCCGAGGCCGCCCAGCGGCTGAAGTCGCGGTTGCTGCAGATCGCCTCCCACGACCTGAAGGTGCCGCTGACCGCGCTCAACGCCACCGCCGGGCTCATCGGGGACAATGCCGCCGCGGCCCCGGCGGTCCGCCGGCTCGCCGGCGAAATCCAGGCGGACACCGCCCGCATGCGCAGCCTGGTGCGGGATTTCCTGGAGGCCGCCGCGATGGAGGACGGCAACCTGCAGCTGCACACCGCCGAGCATGACCTTGCCCGGATCGCCCAGCAGGCGACCGAGGGCCTGGTGGCGCTCGCCCGCACCAAGGACCAGCAGCTCGCCTGCCAGCCCGCCCCGGCCCCGCTCGCGCGGGTCCACGCGGACGGCGACCGCCTGCGCCAGGTTTTCGACAACCTCATCGGCAACGCGTTGAAATTCTCCCCGCGGGGCGGCCGCATCACGGTGACCTGCGGCGAGGCCGCCGGCTGGGTTTATGCCGAGGTGCAGGACAGCGGTCCGGGCCTCGGACCGGCGGACTTCGCCAAGATCTTCGCTCCCCACCAGCGGTTGTCCGCCCAGCCCACCGGCATCGGCGAGGACTCGACCGGGCTGGGCCTGTTCATCGCGCGGGAACTGCTGACGCTCCAGGGCGGCCGGCTGGAAGTCCAGTCACAGCCGGGCTGTGGCGCGGTGTTCCGGGTGCTGCTGCCCGCGGTGCTGCCCGCGGAGGCGCGCTGATCAGCCGAGGCCGTTGCGCAGGCACCAGCGCACCAGCATCGGCACGTCATGCAGGTTGAGCCGCGCGAGGATGCGCGCCCGGTGCTTCTCGACCGTGCGCGGGCTGAGGTCGAGCTGGGCGGCGATCTCCTTCGAGACGAGCCCGCGCGCCACCAGCCGCACGACCTCCTTTTCGCGCTCGGAGAGCGCTTCCGGGCCGACCCGGGGCAGGGAAGGCTCGCTCGCGAGCGAGGAGGGGACGGGCGGGGGCACGGTGGCGGAGAAGAACATGCCGCCCTCCAGCACGCATTGGACGGCGCGGTCGATCTGCTCGAGCGGCGAGTTCTTGTCCACGAACCCGGCGACGCCGAGCGAGACCAGCTCGGCGGGCAGCTGGGCCTCGGGATGGGCGGTCAGGATCACCACCTTGGTGCCCAGCCCGCGTTGCCGCATGGCGCGGACGATGTCACGCCCATCCATGTCGCGCAGATAGAGGTCGGCAATCAGCAGGTCGGGCGGGGAAGCCAGGCACGCGGCCAGCGCGGCGTGGCCGTCGCCAAAATCAAGCAGCGCCTGCGGCTGGAAGCGTGATTGCAGGGCGGCCTTGAGCAGGCCGCGAAAGGTCGCCGTGTCATCCACGAGCACAAATCGCAGGGTGGTGGCGATGGACGGCGGGGCGGACATGACAACTGGAGCAGAGGGATGTCATCGCCCACTGCAAGACTAGCCTGCGTTGCGTAGTTCTACGCCATCACCCCGGCGAGGCTACCCCCTTGGCGGTGACGACGTTCCCCACTATCCTCTGTCCCTCCCCACCCAGCGCCGCACCCCTGCCGGCGGCGATCCCTTGCCAACCCCGTTCCCCAGCTGTTCACCTTGCCACCGCGCCGTCCCGGTCGCCTGAGGTCTTTTCCTCGGTCGGTAAGTCTGGTGCTTTCATTGCCAATCCACTTCATCGATCCCCCGTTTCCGACCACCAAACCCCCAATCCGCATGAGCCCAGACATCCAATCCCGCATCCGTTCATTGACCTGCCGGCTGGCATTTTTCGCCGCCTGTTCCTCGCTGGTCCAGGCGCAGGTCGCCTCGCCGGCCCCGGCCACCCCGCCGGCCGACGAGCAGGTCACGCTCGAGAAGTTCGTCGTGACCGGCTCGAACATCCGCCGGCTGGATCAGGAAAAGGTGCTGCCGGTGACCGTGTTCGACCAGCAGGCGATGGAGGCGCGCGACGCCTCGCAGGCCTCGGATCTCCTCACCGCGCTGCCGCAGGTCACCGGCCTGCCCGGCAACGAGACCGCCACGCTCGGCGCCACCGCGCGCGGCGACAACGCCACGGTTTCCCTGCGCGGCATCCCCTCCAGCAACACGCTGGTGCTGCTCAACGGCCGCCGGCTGCCGTCGCACCCGATCAGCCAGGCCGAGGCCGGCGTCCCGACCCTCTCCACCAACGTCAACCAGCTGCCCAACCGCGGGCTCGACCGGATCGACGTCCTGCGTGACGGCGCCTCCTCCATCTACGGCACGGATGCCGTGGCCGGGGTGATCAACTACATCACCCGCCGGCAGTTTGCCGGCACCGAGCTGCAGCTCCGCTACGGCGAGACGAAGCTCGGCGACGGCCGGGAATACCGCGCGACGCTGACCCATGGCTTTGAATTCTCCTCCGGCAAGGGCCGCGGGCTGGTCACCATCGATTATTACGACCGGCAGGCGATGTTCGCCCGCGACCGGGATTTCTCCGCCGAGGCGGACAACTCCTACCGGGCCCCGGCGCCGTGGAACGTCTCGACCAACACCACCTTCAACCTGCGCTCCGCCACGACCGAATACGGCAACTACCTGCTTGGTTCCATCACCGCCACCGACTCGTTCGGCAATGTCACCGGCTTCACCGGCGCCCGGCCCACCGGCGTGCCGTCCACCCTGGCCGCCAGCACCGGCGTGTTTTTCCTGGCGCCGAACGGCGCGGGCGGGGTCCAGTTCCTGACCGCCACCCCCAGCCGCGCGGGCGTGACCAGCACCTATTACTGGAACAACAACGCCTACCGCGTCATCCAGCCGGAAACCAAGCGCACCACGGTCTTCGCCAGCGGCGACTATGAGCTGGGCAAGAATCTCACGGCCTTCGCCGACCTGAGCCTCTACCGCGCCGAATCGGTGACGGTCCGCGAACCCGACGGCATCACGCAGAGCACCGACGGATTCATCATCGTGCCGGCTTCCAATCCCTGGAACCCCTTCGGTGACCGCTTCTGGTCGCCCACGGGCGCGCCCAACGCGGACGGCACCGCCCGCCTCACCGGCACGCCCTCCGCCGTTTCCATCACCAACAAGCGCCTCACCGACCTGATGGACCGCACCTCCTCGGTCACCAGCACGGTCTATCGCGGCGTCGCCGGCCTGCGCGGCAAGCTTTTCACCACCTGGAACTGGGAGAGCGCGCTGCTCCTGGCCGAGGCCACGACCGATGACGATGAGGAAGGCCCGAGCCGCAAGAGCCTGCTGAAGGCCGCCATCAACCAGACCGACCCGGCCAAGGCCTTCAATCCCTTCACCCGCCGTTTCGCGGTGCAGAACGGCACGCTCGTCGTCACCGGCGACTACGAGAACCCGGAGAGCATCCAGAACACCTTCCGTTCCTCCTTCCTCCGCTCGGGCGTGACCACGCTGGCCAGCGGCGACTTCCGCGCCACCGGCGAGCTCTGGCCGATCTGGGGCGGCAACACCATCGGCGCGGCCGTCGGCGGCGAATACCGCTACGAGGGTTACGACGACAGCCGCCCGGCCTTCGCGGGGCTCAATCCCGCCAATTCGGGCCTCGACCCCTCGACCAACGACTTCCTCGGCTTCTCGCCGAACTCCGACACCCACGGCACCCGCCGGGTCCTGGCCGCGTATGTCGAGACCGTGGTGCCGCTCGTCGGCAACAAGTTCAAGCTGCCGCTGGTCCGCTCGCTTGAGCTGTCCGCCTCCGCCCGCTTCGAGAACTATTCCGACTTCGGCAGCACCACCAAGCCCAAGTTCGGGCTGAACTGGAAGCCCGTCTCCTGGATGATGGTGCGCGGCTCCTACAACCAGGGTTTCCACGCGCCCAACCTGGCGCAGCTCTTCACCGGCACGCTCATCCGCACCGTGACGGGCAGCACCGACACCTACCGCAGCCCCGTCACCCTGCTGCCGACCGACGGCCCGTCGAACCGCCGCAGCGTGGCCTCGGGCAACCCCGACCTGCAGCCCGAGAAGTCCACCGGCAAGTCCGCCGGCATCGTCATCGAGGTCCCGGTGCTCAAGGGCCTGTCCCTCGGCGTGGATTACTGGGAGGTCGCGCAGACCGACGTGATCGCCTCCTCCGGCTCGATCGCCGACGACAACCAGGCGCTCAACGTCGCCACCCAGGCGGCGCTCGCCGCCGGGCAGGCCATCGGCAGCATCGACCTCGGGTCCGGCACCGCGAACTACCAGGGCGACGGTGCGGTTGTCCGCCTTCCGGTCACGCAGGCGGATCGCGATGCGTTCGCGCTCTTCAATTCCACCCGCACCCCGGCCAACCAGAAGGCCGTGGTCGGCGCCATCGACATCCTCCGCACCACCTACTTCAACCGGTCCTCCCAGTTCGTGAACGGCCTCGATTTCGACCTGACCTACCGTTTCCCGAAGATGGCGATCGGCAACTTCACGTTCAACACGACGTGGACCAAGCTGATCGACTTCCACTCCTACAACGCCGCGGGGTCCGCGCGCACCGAACTGCTCTGGTCCAACTCCGCCAACGTCGGCGGGGCCACGCCGAAGTGGCGCGGCTCGGCCTCCCTGAACTGGCGGCGCCAGGACTGGAGCGCCGGCATCTCCGCCTACTACATCGGCGACTACAGCGACGCCGGTGCCACCACCACCCAGTCGATCGCCGATTCCCTCGGCAACCCGACTTACATCGTTCCGGTGTTCACCAACGGCAGCACGGTCTACCGCTACCGCGTGAGCGATTCCATCAGCTACAACGCGACCGTCTCCTACCGCATCCACACCAAGAGCAAGTGGACCAACGACACGACGGTGCGGGTGGGCGTGGTCAACCTCTTCGACAAGCAGCCGCCGCTCTCCAGCGATTCCCGCGGCTATGATCCGTCGGTCTACAACCTGATGGCGCGCGGCCAATACTGGTCCATCCAGCTGACCAAGAAACTCTGAGCGCGGAACCGCGCGCGAAGATTGTCCCGACCTTGCCCCCGGCATCGTCCGCCCGGCGCGGGCGGTGCCGGCCGGCGGGCCCAAGCCATCACCTTGAACCAACGCGAACCAACCCCCGCCGGGCCCCGGGCCCGCCCGCGGCTGCTGGGGGCCTGCCTCCTCGTCGTCCTCGGCGCGAGCCTCCTGGCCTCCCTGATCCAGAACTCCTGGGGTCGCGTGCAGGTCACGGGCCTCACGATCCCGGCGCAAAACGGCCAGTGGATCGTGGCGGACCTCTTCCGGCCGCGGACCGCCACGGCGGAAAATCCCGCGCCGCTGGTGGTGGTGGTGCCGGGCTTCCAGCGCTCGAAGGAGTCCCTGGCGAACATCTCGCTTGAGCTGGCCCGGCGCGGGATCGTGGTCATCGCCATCGACCCTTATGCCCAGGGCGGCTCCAGCTCCTCCCTCAGCCCGCAGTCGGCGACCACCGAGGGCTACGGGCTTTTCGCCGTGGTGGATTACGCGGCCTCGACCAAAAACCTGAATTACATCGACCAGGCCCGCATCGGGGCGACCGGCCACTCGGCGGGCGGCAACGCCGCCCTGCTGGGGGCGAGTTATTTCGGGCGCGAGGCGGCCCGGTCGGGACAGCCGGGCAAGCTCCACTCCGTCTTTGTTTCCGGCTACGTCCTTTCCCTCACCGACCGGGTCCTGCGGGGCGTCCGCTCCAACGTCGGGATCAGCTACGCGCTCTTCGACGAGGGCGCTTTCCGCAATGAGCTGAAAAACGGCGACATGCGCCGCGCCCCCGAGGCGCTGCGGCTCGTCAATGGCGCGGCCCTCCCCGGCGCCGCCCCGCTGGAGGAGGTGGAGATCGGCCGTTATTACGGCGAGGCCGCGGCGCGGAATCTCCGGGTGGTGCACAACGAGCGGGTCATCCACCCGCTCCAGCCCTACAGCATCGAGGCGACGGCCAACCAGATCGAGTATTTCGAAAAGGTCTTCGGCCTCCCGGCCTCGCGCCCCAGCCGCGACCAGGTCTGGTATTGGAAGGAGCTGTGCACCCTGGCCTCGTTGGTGGCGGCCATGGTCGCCCTGGTGCCCCTGGCCGGGCTGCTGCTGGCGCACCTGCCTTTTTTCCAGGGACTCGTGCATGAGCTGCCCCCGCCGTCGCCGCCGCCAGTGGGTCGCGGCCGCTGGCTCTTCTGGGGCCTGCTCCTCACCGGGGCCGTCATCGCGTGCGTCACTTACATCCCCCTGACCGAGCTCTCGCAGAAGCTGTTCGTGGCGGCTTCCGGCCGGGAGCAGACGTGGTTCTTTCCCCAGCGGATGAACAACGGCGTCATGCTCTGGGCGCTGGTCAACGGCCTCGTGGGTTTCCTGCTGTTCCGCGTGGGCCACGGGTCCGGTCCGCTCCCCTTGGGCGTGCAGACGGCCGGGCGCGAACTGGCGCGGACCGCCCTGCTCGCCGTCACCCTGGCGGTGGCGTTCTTCGCCCTGCTCTTCGCGGTCTACTATTTCCTGCACGTTGATTTCCGCTTCGCCTTCCTCGGGGCGCGCTACTTCCAGCCCGCCCTTCTGGTGCTGCTGCCGGTCTACGTCCCGGTCTTCTTCGTCTTTTTTCTTTCGAATTCCCTCCGGGTGAACGGCCCGCTGCGCCAGGCGGGCCAGCCGGAGTGGCGCAGCCTCCTGCTGGCGGGGGTGGCCAATTCCCTGGGCCTGCTGCTGATCGTGATCGTGCAGTATGCCGCGTTCGCCGTCCGCGGCACCGTGCACTGGACCGACGGCTGGCTCTACATCAACCTGCTTTTCGGCGTGGTGCCGATGATGTTTGTCCTGCCGTATTTCAACCGCGCCTTCTTCCGGCTGACCGGCCGGATCTACCTCGGGCCGATGACGACCTGCCTCGTGTTCATCATGATCCTGCTCTCCAACACCGTCTGCTACCTCCCGTTCTGATGCCTAGCCTGTCCCGGGCCCGGCGGGACCCGGGCCAGCCCGGCGCGACCCCCGGTCCAACCACCCCATGAAATTCCTCCGCTCCCTCTACGTGCAGGTGCTGCTGGCGATCATCGCCGGCATCCTGTTGGGCTGGCAGAACCCCGAGCTCGGCGCGCAGCTCAAGCCGCTGGGCGACGCGTTCATCAAGCTCATCAAGATGCTGATCGGGCCGATCATCTTCACGACCGTCGTCGTGGGCATCGCCGGCCTGAGCGACATGAAGAAGGTCGGCCGGGTGGGGGTGAAGGCGCTGATCTACTTCGAGGTCATCACCACCGTCGCGCTCGTCATCGGCCTGCTCGTCGTCAACTGGGTGCAGCCCGGCGCCGGCATCAATGCCGACCCCGCCACGCTCGATGCCAAGTCCGTCGCGCAATACACCTCCGCCGCCAGCCACGCCACCACGGTGGATTTCCTGCTCAACATCATCCCGGCCACCTTCGTCAGCGCCTTCGTGGGCGGCGACCTCCTCCAGGTGCTCCTGCTGGCGCTGCTCTTCGGCTTCGCCCTTTCCAAGCTGGGCGAGCGCGGCCGGCCGGTGCGCGAGGTGCTGCACGAGGTCTCGCACGTTTTCTTCGGCATCGTCGGCTTCGTCACGAAGATCGCGCCGATCGCCGCGTTCGGCGCCATGGCCTTCACCGTCGGCAAATACGGCCTCGGGTCGCTCCTCTCGCTGGGCAAGCTGATGGCCTGCGTCTACGTCACCTGCGCGCTGTTCGTGTTCGTCGTGCTCGGGCTCGTCGCCCGCTTCCACGGCTTCAGCCTCTGGCGTCTGCTGGTCTGGATCAAGGAGGAGATCTTCATCGTCATCGGCACCTCGTCCTCCGAGAGCGTGCTGCCGCGCATGATGCAGCGCATGGAGGAGATCGGCTGCGCCAAGCCCGTCGTCGGCATCGTCCTGCCCGCGGGCTACTCCTTCAACCTCGACGGCACCTGCATCTACCTGACGATGGCCGCGATCTTCGTCGCGCAGGCGACCAACACCGACCTCACGCTCATGCAGGAGCTCGGCATCCTCGCCGTGCTGCTGGTCACCTCCAAGGGCGCCGCGGGCGTCACGGGCAGCGGCTTCGTGACGCTGGCGGCTACGCTGGCCACGGTCGGCCACATCCCGGTCGCCGGCATCGCGCTGCTGCTCGGCGTCGACCGCTTCATGTCCGAGGCCCGCGCCGTCACCAACCTCTGCGGCAACGCCGTCGCCATGGTCGTCGTTGCCATGTGGGAGGGCGAGTTCGACCGCACGAAGGGCGCGCGGATCATGCTGAAGCCGCCGGGCAATTCTTCCTGACAAGTTGGGAGGGGTTTTACACCCCGACGTTCCCATGACCGAGCCAGTCGGGGTGTAAAACCCCTCCCACCATTCTAATCACAGTTTTATGAAGGCATCTTTCGTTCTCCTTTTTCTCTCCCTCGCCCTCACCGTCCACGCCGCGCCCCTGCCGGCCGGCGCCGGGATGCAGGAGATCGCCACCACCGGCGGCGTCATCAAGGTCTTCACCTACCGGCCGTCGCTTTACACCGACGGGCCGCTGGTGCTGGTGTTCCACGGCGTCGGCCGCAACGCCGAGGACTATCGCAATTTCGCCATCGCGGTCGCCGAGCGCTTCAAGGTGCTGGTGGCGGCGCCGCTGTTCGAGAAGGACCGCTTCCCGCCTGAGGCTTACATTCGCGGCGGCCTGCTCAATCCGGACGGCACGCTGCGGCCCCGCGAGCAGTGGACATACGCGCTCGTGCCGCAGTTGCTCGCCGCGCTGCGGGCGGGGGAGGGGAAGCCGGACCTGCCGTATTACCTGCTCGGGCATTCCGCGGGCGGCCAGTTCCTGGCGCGTTTCGCGGCGTTTTATCCGACCGAGGCAAAGCGCATCGTGGCCGGCAACCCCGGCAGCCACCTCTTTCCGCGGCTCGACTGGGATTTTGGCTACGGCTTTGGCGGGTTGCCCGCGGCAATCAGCGACGAGGTGGCGCTCCGGCGTTACCTCGCGGCCCCGCTCACGATCTATCTCGGCACGGGCGACATCCTGACCGACACGTCGAACCTCGACCAGTCGGCGGGGGCGCTGCAGCAGGGCCCGCACCGGCTGGCTCGCGGCCGGGCCTGCTTTGAGTTCGCGCAGAAGCTGGCCGCCGAGCGCGGCTGGACCTTCAACTGGCGCAAGGTCGAGACCCCTGGCATCGGCCACGACGGCGGCGGCATGTTTGCCGCCCCGGAGATGGCGGAGGCGTTGCTCGGGCGCTGACAATGTAGGGCGGGATCACCGTATCCCGCCTTTGTTCGAAAATCACGCCGCGCCCGAGGCGGGATACGGTGATCCCGCCCTACAATGCCGTTCATCGCAGATACCCCGGCATTCCCACTGCCCCGTTGCCAACCGCGGCCCTTTTTATCTAGCTGACCGAATTCCCCTATGAAAGACCTCCGCCTTATCCTCGCCGCGGTCGGCCTGGCCGCCGCGCTGCCGGCCGCCGACCTGCCTCCCGTCCCGCGTTTCAGCCCCGGTTACATGGACACCACCGTGGACCCGCGCGCCGACTTCGCCCGCTACGCCTGGGGCAACTGGTCCAAGGACAACCCGATCCCCGCCGACAAGTCCCGCTGGGGCGCTTTCGCGCAGCTGGATGAATACAACCAGGCCGGCCTCAAGGCCATCCTCGAGACCGCCGCCGCCAAGTCGCACGAGCCCGGCTCGGTCGAGCAGAAGGTCGGCGATTTCTTCGCCTCCGCCATGGATACCGTGGCGATCGACGCCGCGGGCACCAAGCCCGTCGCCACCGACCTCGCGCAGGTCGACGCCATCGGCAACCTGACCGACCTGGCCCACGCGCTCGCCGTGCTCCACAATCAGGGCGTCACTGGCCTGTTCGCCGTCTCCGTCGGCGCCGACCAGAAGAGGAGCGACATCAACGCGCTCTACGCCTTCCAGGGCGGACTCAGCCTCCCGACCAAGGATTACTACTTCGAGGAAAAGCACGTGAAGTTTCGCGAGGCCTTCCTCACGCATGTGGCGAAGATCCTCGGGCTCGCCGGCGCCACCCCGGAGGCCGCGGCCGCCGGGGCGAAGACGATCCTCGAGGTCGAGACCGCCCTCGCCACCAACGCCAAGACCCCCGTCGAGCTCCGCGACCGCCTCGCCAACTACAACAAGATGCCCACGGCCGAACTCGCCGCCAAGGTGCCGGCTTTCCCCTTCGCCGCCTATCTCGCCGAACGCGGCATCGGCGGCCCCGCCGCCGCCGAGATCATCGTCGGCCAGCCGAAGTTCTTCGAGGGCGTGCAGGCCCAGCTCGCCGCCCGCCCGCTCGACGACTGGAAGGTCTACCTGCGCTACAAGATCCTCCGCAACGCCGGGCCCTACCTCTCCGCCGCGTTCGAGCAGGAGATGTTCAACTTCTACAGCACCGTGCTCCAGGGCACGCCCGCGCAGGAACCGCGCTGGCAGCGCACCGTCCGCGTGGTGGACGGCCAGATCGGCGAGGCCCTCGGCCAGCTCTACGTCGCGCAATATTACCCGCCCGAGGCCAAGGCGCGCATGGCCGAGATGATCGCCAACATCACCGCGGTCATGAAGGACCGCCTCGCCCAGCTCGAGTGGATGACGGAGCCCACCCGGCAGAAGGCCCTCGCCAAGTTCGAGCGCTTCTACGCCAACATCGGCCACCCCGAGAAGTGGAAGGACTATTCCACCGTCCCCGTCGTCCGCGACAACTACTTCGCCAATGTCCGCGTCTCGAACGAATTCGAGGTGAAGCGCAACCTCGCCAAGCTCGGCCAGCCGGTGGACAAGACCGAGTGGGCCATGACGCCCCCGACGGTGAACGCCTACTTCCGGCCCACGGCCAACAACATCAACTTCCCCGCCGGCATCCTGCAGCCGCCGTTCTTTGACTTCACGCTCGATGACGCCGTCAACTACGGCGGCATCGGCGCCGTCATCGGCCACGAGATCACGCACGGCTTCGACGACCAGGGCCGCCGCTACGACGCCGACGGCAACCTCACCGACTGGTGGACTGCCGAGGACGCCGCGGCCTTCGAGGCCCGCGCCATGAAGATGGTGGACCAATACAACGCCTACGAGGCGCTGCCCGGTCTGACCGTGAAGGGCCGCCTCACCCTCGGCGAGAACATCGCCGACCTCGGCGGCGTCTCCATCGCCTACGAGGCCCTGCAGCGCTCGCTGAAGGGCAAGGAGCGCAAGCTGGTCGACGGCTTCACGCCCGAGCAGCGCTTCTTCCTCTCCTGGGCGCAGGTCTGGCGCACCAACATCCGCGACAACGAGCAGAAGCGCCGCGTCGAGGTCGACTCGCACTCGCCCGGCCGCTTCCGCGCCATCGGCCCGCTGGTCAACTTCGAGCCCTTCTACGAGGCCTTCGGCATCAAGGAGGGCGACCCGATGTGGCGCGCCCCCGACCTCCGCGCGAAGATCTGGTGATTGAGTGCGGTGTTTTCGGCAGGGGCCGTTGCCCTCAACGGCCCTTCACTCGAAGGCGCTTGAGGGCAAGCGCCCCTACCGAGCCTCCGCTTTCGCGGGGGCTTTTTTATTTTGCCCGGCACGCCGCCTGCAGGCCTGATGGATCCACATGAGCAAAACGATCTGGACCAACCACGGCTTCCGCCCCGAGGCCCTCGAACTATTCAAGCAGGGACTCGCGGCCGCCGGCCACCGGCTCGTCCTCTCTCCAAAGTCCTCCGCCTCCGTGCTGGCGGCGGGCGCTTCCGACCCTTCGCTGGACGGGGCCGACATCGCCTTCGGGCAGCCGGACGTCGGCGACGTCACGCGGCTCACCGGCCTGCGCTGGGTGGCGCTGACCACCGCCGGTTACACCCGCTACGATACGCCGGTGTTCCGCTCCGCCATGACGGGCCGTGGCACGCTGGTGACGAGTTCCTCGGCCGTGTTCGCCGACCCGTGCGCGCAGCAGATGCTCGCCGCCATGCTGGCGCTGGCGCGCAACCTGCCGGCGCAGCTTCGCAACCAGGACGGCCCGCGCGAGTGGCGCTACCTGGAGGACCGCTTCACCGCCACGGTCATCACCGGCCAGAACGTGCTGCTCCTCGGCTTCGGCGCCATCGGCCGCCGCCTGGCCGACCTGCTCGCGCCCTTCGGTTGCAAGGTCACGGCCTACCGCCGCACGCCCCGCGGCGACGAGGGCGTCAAAATTGTCACCGACGCCGGCCTGCCCGCTGCGCTCGCGGAGGCCGACCACGTCGTGAACCTGTTGCCCGACTCCTCGGCGACCAAGCTGCTGATGAATGCGGCGCGTTTCGCCGCCATGAAAACCGGCGCCCGCTTCTACAACGTCGGCCGCGGCACGACCGTGGACCAGGACGCGCTCATCGCCGTGCTCAAGTCCGGCCACCTGAACGCTGCCTACCTCGACGTGATGGAGCCCGAGCCGCTGCCCCCGGCGCACCCGCTGTGGTCGGCACCGAACTGTTTCATCACCTGCCACCTCGGCGGCGGCACCGGCGACCAGGATATGAAGCTCGTCAACCAGTTCCTGGAAAACCTCAGCCGCTTCGAGAAAGGCGAGACGCTGATTGACCGGATCATCTGAGTATGGCCGGATAACACTGATAGAGCTGAACGAACATACATGTTCACATACCTATACCGGCTGCACAAGCGCTTGGCGCTTGTCGTAATCTTACTATCGACGACCACCCTTGTTTTCGGGGCAAAAGAAGACTTCGATAAAATTGCCAAGCGGTCTCTCGCGGAAACTCACGCGAAAAACTTCCAGGAAGGAGACATCAAAGGGTGTGTTTCGATGTATGCAGCCAATGCGAAGTTTTTTGTAGACAACAAGCTGGTTGCTAACGGCGAAGCCGGGCTGCTGGAATTTTATAAGAGACTGCGTGACGTGGATGGGATTAGCAAAATCGAGATCGATGAATTCGTAGACATTGGAAGCAACGAAAACTTTGGGTGGGCGATTTTCAATTACACCAAGCAATACGATCTAAAAAACCGCGATCCGGAATTCCTCAGGAGCAACAAGTTGGAGGGTTTCTCCACCTTGAGCGTCAAACAGTATGGCGCCGCTATTTTTGCAAAAAAGGACGGCCAATGGAAGATCCAGACAATGACTGTCTTCGATCCGGAAATATGGGAGCCCAAGAAATAGCCGACCAAGCGTTACAGCCAACGGCGTCAAGTCGCCGTGGCTGATCAGAAGCGTTGTTACTGTTTGTAGACCTTGCCGGCCTTCATGACGAAGCTGACCTTGGTCATGAGGGAGATGTCGGCGAGCGGGTCGCCGGGGACGGCGACGAGGTCGGCGATCTTGCCGGACTCGACCGTGCCAAGGTCCTTTTCCATCTCGATCAGCTTCGCAGCCTCGAGCGTGGCGGACTGGATGGCCTTCATCGGGGGCATGCCGGCCTCGGTCATGTAGATGAATTCCTTGGCGTTGTCGCCGTGCGGGGCGACGCCCTGGTCGGTGCCGAAGGCGATCTTAACGCCGGCGGCGTAGGCGCGCTGGAACGTGGCCTGGATGAGCGGCCCGATGGCGGCGGCCTTGGGGCGCACGATGCTCGGGAAATAACCGTCGATCCTGGCCTTCTCGGCGACAAAGCGGCCGGCGCTGATCGTCGGCACGTAATAGGTGCCGTGCTGCTTCATGAGCGCGATGGTCTCGTCCGACATGTAGGTGCCGTGCTCGATGGAGGCGACGCCGGCGCGGATGGCGCGCTGCATGCCCTCGTCGCCGTGGGCGTGGGCCGCGACCTTCAGGCCGTAGTCCTTGGCGGTGAGCACGACGGTGTTGACCTCGTCCTCGGTGAAGAGCGGGGCCTGGCCGCTCTTGGCGAGGCTGAGCACGCCGCCGGTCGCGGCGATCTTGATGAAGTCGGCGCCGTCCTTGTAGCGCTGGCGCACGACGCGGCGGATCTCGTCGGGACTGTTGGCGATGCCGTTCGCCTCCTCGTCGAGCAGGTGCTGGATCTTGGAGTTGAGTCCGTTCGTGCCGTCGCCGTGTCCGCCGGTGGTGGACACGCTGCCGGCCGCGAAGATGCGCGGGCCGTCGACCCAGCCCTTGGCGATGGCGTCGCGCATGGACAGGTTTAGTTTGTCGCCGGCGCCGCAGTCGCGGACCGTCGTGAAGCCGGCGAGGAGCGTCTTCTTCGCGTAGGTGGTCGCCCGCAGCGCGACATCCGCCGGGTTCAGGTAGAAACGCTCGGCATAACCGGCCTGGCCGGACTGTTCGCCGGTGATGTGGACGTGCATGTCCATCAGGCCGGGCATGACGGTGGCGTTCTTCAGGTCGATGACGGTGTCGCCCGCGGCCGGCGCGGTGTAGCCGTCGGCGAGGCCGGTGATGCGTTCATTCTCGATAGTGATCGTGACGGCCTTGCGGACGGTGTCGGCGCGGCCGTCGATGAGCGAGCCGGCGTGGATGAGGGTCTTGGCGGGGGCGAGGGTGGCCGCGAGCAGGGCGGCACCGGTGACGAGGAAGCGGCAGGGGAGGCGCATGGGAAATTTCTGGCCCAGCGCCCCGGCGCGCGCAACCGCCAACTCGCCGGCGGGTATGACGATTCGTCGCAAGGGAATGCCGCTTGGTCGACAATCCGCCTGATTTTCTGGAATAACCCTCGTGCCCGGTGCTCCTATCCCGCACCAGCCGACTGGCTGCGAACCTCCCGTCACCCCCGGCGGGAGAAACCAGAACCCAAAATCCAGTATCACATGAACAAGTCCTCCAAGACCATCATCACGGCCGCGGCGATCGCGGGCCTCTACATGGGCGCCCTCGCCGCCAAGTCCTACGCCGCCGACGCCGGCTCGACCGCCCCCTCCACCGAGAAGAGCAAGGACAGCTGTAAAGGCAAAGACGGCTGCAACGGCAAGAAGGACGGCAAGGCCCACGACTGCAAGGGCAAGAACGAGTGCAAAGGCAAGGGCGGCTGCGGCTCCAGCGACAACGGCTGCAAGGGCAAGAATTCCTGCAAGGGCAAGGGCGGCTGCTCGTCCGCGATGGGCGAGAAGCATGACGCCGAGGCCAACAAGAAGAAGGACGAGTCCAAGAAGGGCTGAGTCCGGTTCGCCGGTTTCACGGAGGCCGGGCCCAATCCCGGCCTCCGTTCCAATTGTAGGGCGGGATCACTGATACCGCCTTGCCGTGCGGCAAAGGCACGGCACATCCTTGGCGAGGTCAGCGACCCCGCCCGACAGTCCGTCCCATGCCCGCCAACAAATTCAACGGCTACACCGACTACGGCATCGGCATCGGCCTGCGCATCCCGCACTACGACCACATCCTGGGCCGGAAGCCCACGGTCGACTGGTTCGAGATCATCTCGGAAAACTTCATGGTCGACGGCGGGCGCCCGCTCGAGGTGCTCGACCGGATCCTTGCGCAATACCGCGTGGTGCAGCACGGTGTCGCGATGTATTTCGGCGCCGCCGACGGCCCGAACAAGGAGCACCTCCGCCGCCTCAAGGCGCTCACGAAGCGCACGAAGACCCCGTGGCTCTCCGACCACCTCTGCTGGGGCAGCGTCGACGGCACCTATTCGCACGACCTGCTGCCGATGCCCTACACCGTCGCGGCCGCGAAGCAGACCGCCGCGAACATCCGCCGGGTGCGCGACTACCTGGAGATCCCGATCGCCGTCGAGAACGTGAGCTCCTACACCGAGTTCCACGTCTCCGAGATGACCGAGTGGGAATTCCTCACCGAGGTCGTCGAGCGCGCCGACTGCGGAATCCTCCTCGACGTGAACAATATCTACGTCTCGGCGCAGAACCACGGCTTCAATCCCTACGACTACATCGACCACATCCCGCACCACCGCGTCGCGCAGATGCACATCGCGGGGCACACCAAGTTCGAGAAATACATCCTCGATACGCACGACCACCCGGTGCTCGACCCGGTCTGGAAGCTTTACGCCCACGCCACCAAGCTCTGCGGCGTCACCGCCACGCTGCTCGAGTGGGATGACAAGATTCCCTCGTTCGACGAGGTCCACGACGAAGCCCTGAAGGCCAATGAATACATCGCCCAAGCCCGCGCGGCCCAAATCCCCGCGCCGCGCGAAGCCGTTCGCCCCCGCGCGCGTTGACTCGACGGCCGATCTCGCCGGCCTGCAGCGCGCCATGTGGCGCGTGGTCTCCCGGCCGTTGACCGATGACAGCCGCATGCAGCGGCGCTGGACCGACGGCCGCCCGACGAGCGCCGTGGCCGCGCAGATCGCCAAGCCCAACGACCGGCTCACGTCCTTCGAGCGGCTCGAGATCTACAACCGCATGTATTGGTTCCGAGTGCTCGACAGCCTCTACGACGACTGTCCCGGCCTGCGCGCGGTGTTAGGTGACAAAAAATTCATCCGCCTCGCCGAGGCCTACCTCGTCAAGTATCCGTCCGCCTCCTTCACCCTGCGCAACCTACCGGGCCGCTTGGCGAAGTTCATCCGCCAGGAGCCGCGCTACACGAAGCCGCACACCGCGCTGTGCCACGACCTCGCCCGCTTCGAGTGGGCGCGCGTCGAGGTGTTCGACACGGCCTCGAACCCGGTCTTCACCGCCAACGACCTCCTCGACGTGCCGGCGGCGCGGCAGGGGAAACTGAAACTCGCGCTGCAGCCCTACCTGCAGCTGCTGAGGCTGGAGTATCCGGTGGACGATTTCATCCTGGCGGTGAAGCAGCGCGAGGCGGAGCTGCTGCGCGGCGACGCCAGCAACGCCCCGACGGAACTGCGCCGGCGCAAGGACCGGAAAACCAGGCTGCCGTCGCGCGGGCGCACGCACGTCGCCGTGCACCGGCTGGACGGGAAGATCTATTTCAAGCGGCTGGAGCCGGAAGCCTTCCGCATCCTCACCGCGCTCCGGGCCGGCAAGACGCTTGAGCAGGCTCTGGTGACCGGCATCCCGCGCGCGAAGAAATCGCACGCCGACTGGGCCGCCCGGGTCCAAGGCTGGTTCCGCAACTGGATGGAGCTCGGCTGGCTGTGCCGTCGGTGACCGGACATTCGCGATTTTCGGAATAATCCCGGCCCTGGCATCTCCCATGGCCATGCAACTTCGTCCGCTGCTTGCGAAATTTGACGGCCTGGCCGCCCATCTGCAATCGCCGCTCCTGCTGGTCATCCGCCTCTACTGGGGGGTGTCCTTCGCCCAGACGGGCTGGGGCAAGCTCGTGCACCTCGACCGCACGGCCGAATTCTTCGATGGCCTCGGCCTCCCGTTACCCAAGCTGAACGCCATCATGGCCGGCGCCACCGAGTGTGGCGGCGGAATCCTGCTGGCGCTCGGGCTGTTCGCGCGGCCGGCCGCGGTGCCGCTGGCCTTCACGATGCTGGTGGCCTACGCCACGGCCGACAAGGAGGCGCTTCTGGCCGTCGCGAGTGACCCCGAGCAGTTCCTCAGTGCCGCGCCGTTCCTGTTCCTGCTGGCGTCGCTGCTCGTGCTCGCCTTCGGGCCGGGCAGGCTGTCGCTGGATCAGCTGCTCGCGCGGAAAACGGCGCAGGAGTAGGAGCGCTCAGCCCTGGCCCGTCGCTGCCGGCGGATTGCACAGGTCCTCGTAGGCGTAGAGCAGGGCGCCGACCGCGAGCGGGATGGTGAAGACCACGCCGATGATCAGGCCGATGAGGCCGAGCATCGCGAGGATGCCGCCGAGCAGCATGGTGAAGAACACCCGGAACCACTGCTTGGTGACGACCCGCCGGCTCACCTCCATCGCGGTCCACGGGCTCAGGCCCTGGTCGATCACCAGCGCGAAGGTGAACGTCCAGCTGATCGAAAGATAGATGACGGGCAGCACGCACACGAAGATGCCGAGGAAAAGCAGCGGGTTGGGGTGTCCCTGCTGGCCGGTCATCATCATGAGGCCCACCCACGGGGCGATGAGAACGCACGCGGCGGCCATCGTCAGCGTCATGATGAGCACCGACGCCAGCGCGAGCGGGCCGAAGGCCTTGGCGAAGCCGGCAAAGGCGTCGCCGAACTCGCGCGGCTCGCCGCGCATCTTGCCGAGGTAGTAATAATAGAGCCCGCCGTAGAAGACGCCGCTGAGCACGATGTTCACGATCGCACCCAGGATCGGGACCATGCCGAGGACGCCCGTGGCGAGGAACACCACGAAGGTCACGCCCACCAGGGGCAGGAGGTTGGCCTTCCACAGGTCGAAGCTGCGGCTCAGGCAGCCGAAGATGTCCAGCGGCGCGGCCCGGGCGATGAGCTCGGCGGCGTAGGCCTTGGCGTCGACGGCTCCGGCCGGGGTGGCCGCGGGAGTCGCGGTCGCGGGAGAGGGGGCGGGGGCGGCTTCAGGGACCGGGGCGGCCGCGGGCGGCGCGCTGAACTCGGCGAACTCGCCGAGGGTCTTCCACACGCCCTCGTCCACGCGCTTGGCCTTGGTCGAGAGGTTGGCGCGACCTCCGTTGATCCACTCATGGATCTTGGCGGCCGTCACCGGCCCGTATTCCTTTCCATCCGCTCCCAGAATGGTGAACATAATGGGCGCAGCATGGTGCGGCCCGGCAGGAGGTCAACGCCGCGCTGATTGTGCCTTGGTGACCTCCGCACACTTTTTGCCGGGAAACGACCTTGGTTGATGTCAACTATTGGTTGACATCAACCAGCGGACAAAAGGCGCTGAAGCAGGTTGGCTGGAAAGCAGGATGCGCAGATGGGCTCACTCCTCGCCCGACTTCTCGTGCACGCGCCGGCGGAGCTGTTTCGTGAGCTTCTTCATCTGCGCCCGGTGCTGTTGCGCGGCGGGGCGGTCCACGCGGCGCACCTCGTGCGCGGTGGCGCGCAGCATCCGCAGGTAGCTCTGCCAGCGGGCCGGCTCGAGCGTGCCGTCGGCCAGCGCGGCCGTCACGGCGCAGCCGGGCTCGACGGTGTGGGTGCAGTCGCGGAACTTGCAGCGGCCGGCCACGGCGGCGACGTCGTCGAAGGCCGCGGCCAGGCCGGCGCCCGCCTCCCACGGCTGGATCTCGCGCATACCGGGGGTGTCGATGATGATGACGCCGTCGGGCGTGACGAGCAGCTCGCGCTGCGTCGTGGTGTGCCGGCCCTTGTGGTCGGCCTCGCGCACCTCTTGAGTGAACTGCACCTGGCCGCCCATCAGGCGGTTGATGAGCGTGGACTTGCCGACGCCGGAGGAGCCGAGCAGGGCGATGGTTTGTCCGGGACGGAGCCACGGCGCGAGGGCCTTGAGGCCCCGGCGGGTCCTGGCGCTGATGACGAAGACCGGGACCGCGGGCGCCACCTGGGTGATCTCGCGGGGGACTTCCTCGGTGTCGGTTTCGCCGGCGAGGTCAGCCTTGTTGAGCAACACGACCGGCTGGGCGCCGCTGGCGTAGGCCGCGGCGAGGTAGCGCTCGAGGCGGTGCAGGTGATGGTTGCCGTCGAGCGAACTGACGAGGAAGACGGTGTCCACGTTGGCCGCCACGACCTGCTCGAGCACATCCTCGCCGGCGGCGCGGCGGGAAAACTTGGTGCGGCGTGGCAGCACGGCCTGGACTGCGACGCGGGTGGGGTCGCCCGGCTGCGGGGTCACGGCGACCCAGTCGCCGATGGCAGGGTAGTCAGCCGGGGCCTTGGCGGCGTGGATGAATTTACCGCTGCATTCCCCCAGGCGCGCGCCGGCCTCGCCGGTCACCTCGCAATAGCCCTTCAATTCGAGGGTTACCCGCGCCGGCTCGCAACCCTCGGCCGCGTAGGGGGCAAAGGCTTGGGCCAGGGAATCGTTCCAACCGAGGGCGGCGAGGGTCACGGGCCCATGGTTGCCCGCGGCGGGTCCGCGGTGCAACGCCGCGTTTTGACCGGGTGCCAGCCGGCCGTTTTCAGGGATTTCCCTAAGCTTTCAGACTTTCGTGCCCGGTATCCTAAATGCAGGATCAATTCATTACCTTGCCTCGACGATGGGAAATCTACTTAGTGGCTCTGTAGTGTATTGTGCTCACCTCACAACGTCCCCGGGTTTTCAGACGATCTGCTGAAATAAGCCGCCGGGTTCTCCCGTTTCCCCTTAATCCCGAACCGGTCATGTCAACAAAACTGAAGCTACTCGTCACCCTTCTTGCACTCGGCGTCACCTGCGCCTTTGCCCAAAACACCGCCCCGGCCAAGACCACGGTGCAGACCAAGTCCTCCGAGAAGGACGGTCGCACCACCACGGAGCGCACCTTCACCACCACCGTGACGGAAGTCGCGGAAAAACCCGCCGGCGTCACGGTCGCGATCTTCACGGCCAACCGGGCCGGGGCCGATGGCGCCAATGAGCTCGGCGCGCTGGAGGATTACATCACCGGCAAGGTCACCGAGCTGAACGTGCGCGTGATCAGCGGCGAGACCGCGCTCAACGCCGTGGCCGGCATGGCCCCCGGCGCCAAGGCCAACGCCCTCGACGCCCAGATGGCCGACAGCACCTCCGCCGTCCGCCTCGCCCAGTCCCTCGGCGCCACCCACCTGCTGCAGGTCACCATTTCCGGCGTCGAGTCCAACCGGAAGACCATCGATGCCTACGGCGTGAAGACGGTCAACGACGAGTATACTGCGCGCGTCACCTACAAGGTCCTCGACGGCAACAGCGGGGCCAGCCTCGCGGCCGATACCGTGCGCGTCAGCAAGGCCGTGCAGCAGAGCTCCGGGGGCCTCAGCGACGAGCGCGCGGGGGTCGTAAACAGCCTGCTCGCCGAGGCCGCCGACAAGGTCGCCGCCAGCCTCAAGCGCCAGCTCGACCGCGGCCGCATCACCACCTCCGAAGGCCAGGGCAACGTTGCGGTCAACTTCACCACCGAGATCGCCGACCTCTACATCCCCGACGTGCGGATCGACAAGGACAACACGGTCCGGATGTCCGAGGACAAGCTCAAGGTCTCGCCCGTCGCCACCATCGAGGTCGACGGCCTCGCGGTCGGCACCGCCCCGGGCAAGCTCACCGTCAAGGCCGGCCTGCACAAGCTCCGCGTCGTCCGCGAGGGCTACAAGCCCTGGGAACGCACGGTCAACTTCTCCAACGGCCAGACGCTCAACGTCGGGCTCGAGATGAGCGAGGCCGGTTATGCCCGCTGGAAGGAGTCCACCGCCTTCATCAACGACCTCAAGAACGGCGCCAAGCTCACCGACGCCCAGGTCAAGGTCCTCGAGGGCCAGGCGAAGATGTTCGAAAACAGCGGCTTCAAGGTGAACACCAAGGAAGGCATCACGATCAACGCCGGCCCGACCCGCTCCCTGTTCGGCTGGTAACCCGCCCTCCACCTCCAACCTTCAGCCACCCACCGCCATGAAATCCGGCCGCATCCTCCTCTCCCTCCTCACCGCCCTCGTCCTCCTCGCGCCGGCCACCCGCGCCCAGGAGTCCACCGGCAAGAAGAAACTCGCCATCACCAAGATGATCGCCACGCCCTCGCTGGCCGCCCGCATGCAGAAGCAGGGCGTCGGGCTCTCGCTCGACTCCGTCATCGAGGCCCTCGATTCCCAGGTCCACGACCGCGTGCTCAACACCCGCCGCTTCGAGATCCTCGAGCGCTCCGACGCCGACGCCCTCGCCACCGAGGCCGCCGCCTCCGGCGGCGCCTTCGCCTTCAACAAGGCCGACTACGTCATGACCATCCGCGTGGACTCGTTCAACGACCGCATGGAGGAGCGGCGCCTCGCCTCCCTCGGCAAGACCGTCCGCGCCCGCGTCATCGAGCTCTCCGCCGTGGCCAAGATCACCGAGGTCGCCACCCAGCGCGCCGTCGCCAGCGCCAACTTCAAGGTCTCCAAGCGCGATTCCGAGAACCGCTCCGAGAACACCACCGTCCGCGTCGGCGAGGCCTCCGACGACCTCATGATCCAGGCGGTCAGCGAGATCGCCCAAAAGATCGCCGTCCGCGCCGCCGACGTCGTCTCCCCCGCGCGCATCATCGGCAAGCGCGACCGCATCGTGACGATCAACCGCAACGACCAGTCCGGCATCGAGGTCGGCCAGACCTGGGAGGTCTATATGCTGGGCGACGAGCTCGTCGACCCCGACACCGGCGAGAAGAGCCGCGAGGAGGTCCTCGTCGGCAAGGTCAAGGTCACGCGCGTCACCCCGCAGAATTCCCAGGCCGAGATCATCGAGGACACCGGCATCGATCGCGGCGCCGTCGTCCGTCTCGTTGAAGGCGAGAACGAGTCGTAATACCCCCGGCCGTTCCCTTTTTTTGGTCACCCCCGTCACCCCTAGTTTTACCATGCACACATCCACATCGCACCTCCGGGGCCTCCGGTTGGGTCAGGCTGCCGGCGCCCTCGCGCTCGCTCTGCTCACCGGCTGCGCCACCTACGAACAGCAGACGCAACAGTTCACCTCCTCGACCAAGACGGGCAGCTTTGCCTCCGCCGTCATCCAGATCGACCAGCAGGCCGCCAAGAGCACCGGCAGCAAGGACGAGCTGGTGTTCCGCCTCGAGCAGGGCGCCACGCTGCTGACCGCGGCCATGGCCGACCCGACGATGGTGCCGGACATCCGTCCCGCGCCCGTCGCCGCGAAGAAGGGCGAGGCCCCGCCGGCGCCGCTCCCCGAGCCGACCGCGGAAGAGGTGCACAAGCATTACCTGACCCGTTCCGTCGCCGCCTTTGATGCCGCCGAGGCCAAGGTCAACGCCTGGGAAGAGCAGGCCAAGGTCAAGGTCGGCGCCGAGCTCGGTGCCGCGATGACCAACCAGGCCAACCTGCCGTATCGCGGCCGCGCCTACGACAAGGTGATGATGAACACCTACAAGGCCGTCGGCTACCTCGCCCTCGGCGACAAGGACAAGGCCCGCGTCGAGCTCAACCGCTCGCTGCAGCGCCAGCGCGACGCCGTCGCCGCCAACGAGAAGCGCATCGCCTCCGCCCAGGAGGAGGCCGAGCTCGCCCGCACCGGCCAGCTGAAGGACGAGAAGGGCAAGTCCGCCTCCTATGATCCCGACAAGGCGCGCGCCGACGGCCGCACCGGTCCCGCGCTGCAGGCCGCCCTCGACGCCTCGCTCGCGCCGATGAAGCCCTACGGCGACTACGTGAACCCCTTCTCCGTGTTCCTCGACGGCCTGTTCTTCACCGTGCTCGGCGAAGGCGGCTCCGACCTGGAGCGCGGCCGCAAGTCCTTCGAGCGCGTCGCCTCGATGGTTCCCGAGAACCCCTTCCTCCGCGCCGACCTCGATGCCGCCGCCAGCGCCGCCGAGGGCAAGGCCCCCGAGGGCGTCACCTACGTGATCTTCGAGACCGGCACCGCCGCCGCCCGCGACCAGGTCCGCGTGGACATCCCGACCTTCCTCGTGAGCAGCCGCATGCCGTATGTCGGCGCCGCCTTCCCGAAGCTGAAGTTCAACGAGTCCTACATCCCGAGCCTGAGCGTCAAGGCCGGCGAGACGACGGTCAACACCGCCACGGTCGCCAGCATGGACAGCGTCATCGCCAACGACTTCAAGAACGAGTGGCCGGCCATCGTCACCAAGACGATGATCACCACCGCCACCAAGGCCATCATCGCGGCCGTGGTGCAGAAGGCCGCCGAGGACCGCGGCGGCATGTGGGCCGGCCTCGCCGCCGGCCTGATCATGGGCGGCATCAACTCCGCCACCAACATCGCCGACACCCGCACCTGGACCTCGCTGCCCAAGGAGTTCCAGTATGCCCGCCTCGCCACCCCGGAGAGCCGCGAGATCACCATTGACGCCGGCGGCGTGCAAAAGACCGTTGCCCTGGCCCCCGGCTCGGTCAACGTCGTCTACGTGAAGTCGGCGTCGCCCACCGCGCCGCTGCTGGTCTCCGCCTTCGTCCTCAAGTAAATGAAAACTCCCTCCTGCCTCCGCCTCGGCGGAGCCCTCGCGGTCACGGCCCTGGCGCTGCTTTTCGGCGGCTGCCAGAACGTCAACACCTACGAGAACGCCGAGTCCCGCGCCAATCCGACCTATGTCGCCGACAAGCGCGTCGTCACCGACAACACCCTGGCCGGCACGGTCCGGGTGGTGTCGATCAACCAGGCCACCGTCTCGGGCAACCTGCTCAAGATCCAGGCCACGGTCGAGAACCTCAAGAGCTCCGTGCGCACGGTGAACTACAAGTTCGAGTGGGTGGACGTCGACGGCATGGCCGTCAACTCCCCCAACGAAGTGTGGAAGAGCCTCACGCTGCAGGGCCGCGAGACGACCACCATCTCCACCGTCGCCATCACCCCGAAGGCCGCGGATTTCCGGCTCAAGTTCCGCGAGTAACCCTCACCATCCATGAAACTGACCGCTCCTTCCAAGTTCGCCTCCGTGCTGGCCGTCGGCTCGCTGCTGATGCTCACCGGCTGCGAATCCCCGACCGAAACCCGCACCGTTGATGCCAAGGGCCCCGACGTCATCAACACGGCGGCCATCAACACCCAGGACTGGGCCAACGCGTCCGACCAGCTGCTCGCCTCGCTGCTCTCCAGCGAAGCGCTCAACAACGCGCCGCGCACGCCCGCCATCCTCGCGGTGGACCGCATCATCAACAACACCCAGCTCATGGTCGACACCGACCTGCTGATCAAAAAGATCCGCGTCGGCCTCACCCAGACCGGCAAGATCGCCGTCACCAACACGCTGGGCCTCGGCGAGCGCGCCGTCGTCGCCAGCGAGGCGGCCGAGCTCGAGGAGATGCAGAGCGGCAAGAAGGCCAAGACCCTCGTGCCGGACTTCACGCTCTACGCGAAGCTCATCCAGCAGACCGACCGCAACAGCAAGCTGACACAGAACACCTACTCGTTCCAGATGTCGCTGGTGCAGGTGAAGACCGGCCTGACGGTGTGGGAGGACGAGAAGCAGATCACGAAGCAGACGAAGGCGAAGCCCGCCATCGGCTGGTAAGCAGTCCGTCAACCCTTCCAACACGGCGCCCGCGGGAAACCGCGGGCGCTTTTCTTTTTGGCTGCCCTGGCCGCCGCTGGCGCGCGCCTCAGCGGTCGTATTGGATGCGGAAACCCATCTGCTCGATCTGGCCGCGCTGCTCGTTGAAGGCGGCCTCCGTGATTTTCTCGAAACGGATGCGCACATCCCGGGTGCCGACCTGCACGATGCCGCCTAGGTTGAACTGCGCGATCTGGTCGCCCAAGGTCTTGGCGAAAAACTGCCAGTCATCATCGGTGTAATCGGCCGGACGCGGCAGGATCATGTAGCCGCTGACCATCCGCTCGGCGGGGGCGGCCGGGGCGGCCGCGGGCGCGGCGCTGGAATCCACGGGCAATGGCTCCATCAGCTTCGGCGCCTTGCCCGTCATCTTGGCGAGCTCCAACTCGGTCTTGTTGTAGGCGGCGATCTGGGCGTTCGTTTCCGCGACGCTCGGAGGCGGCGCAGGTTTGGCCGGCGTTTTCTCCTCCTTCGGCGGGGCGAATTCCGCGGCGGCCTGGTCGGCGACCTGCACGGCGCCCTTCACGCTGTTGCCCCAATAGGCTTGGTTCTCGCGGGCCTTGAACCGCACCTCGCCGCTTACTTTCTTGTCTGGCGCGGTCTTGGTCGCGGTCACCTCGGCGTAGCCTGCGCGCACGGTCACGGAGGCCTGCGGTGTGGCCTCGGCCTTGAAGCCACCGAGGCTGGCCTTGTCGACCCACTGGTCCTTGGGATCGGGCGGTAGCGAGGTGACTTCCACCTTCGCCCCCACGCCGACCGCGACGACGCCCATGTCGGCTTTCACCTCCGGCGTGAAGGTGGCCTTTTGCTCGGAGGGCGAGCCGGCGGACATACCGCCCTTGATCTCGAGCGGCTTGGCTTCGCCCCAGGCGGGCTTGCCCTTGAATTTGACGTTACCACTGCCGGCCTTGGGGGTGGGATCGGGTTCGGCGGCGGAGAGCCGGATCACGAGGCTGAAGATCAAGCTGGCGGCAACCAGCGTGGCGCGAGGGCGGGAGTTCATGGGGCAGGGTTTGGGCGGTTTCAGGAGGGCAAACGAGGTCGGCGCAATCGGGCCGGCAAATAAAAACGCCCGCGGGAGTCTCGCGGGCGTTTCGTTGAAAGAGCGGGTGGAGGGCGGCGCTGGGCGCCGCGCTTACTTCGTCTCAGCGATCGGCCGGCCGTTCGCGTCGACCTCGATCTCGACCGGCACCTTGATGATGCGGCCGTCGGAGGTCTTCTCCTCGCGCCAGGTGCGGATGACGCGGCGCTCGTTGGTGAAGGCGGATTTGGCCGCGGCGGTTGCGCCCTCGACTGCGCCAACCCCAAGGCCGACGACATTGCTGCTGACGGCACCGGCCACGGTGCCCACGGCGTTGCCGATCTCGGCGCCGGGCTGTTTGCTGGTGACCCGGGCATCCGGGGGAGTCTCGCAGCCGCTCAGGAGGGCGACTGCGATGATAAGAACGGGGGCGAAGAGGCGGGTTTTCATAGGGAAATTCACTAGGGCAAGACTAGCGTAAGGCGCCCTGGTCGCAACCCTGGAATTGCCCGGTTAAGCGGGCAAAACCTGCCGTTTGGCGGCATCGGGATGAGGCCGGTAGAAGAGCGCCGTGCGGCCCACCGAGCCCACGCACAGACACGGGGTTTCACCGGCCATTCTTTCACACAAAGCGGCGCGTTCGTTGCGGTCCGCGGCCTCGAAGCGCACCTTCACCAGTTCGCGGGTGTCCAGCTGGCGGTTGAGTTCGATGAAAAGCGCCGGGGTCGGGCCCTGGCGGCCGATCCGGAGCGAGTCGCTGAGCACCTGGCCGAGGCCGCGCAGCTTGGTTTTCTGCGCGCCGGTGAGAAGGGGGAGTTCGTTCATGAATTGAAGGTGTCGAGCGGCAGTTCGCGCCATTGACCGGCCGGGAGGTCGCCGAGTTCCAAATGACCGAAGCGCGCGCGGTGCAGGGTCAGCACCTCGGCGCCCTGGCTGGCGAACATGCGCCGCACCTGGTGGTAGCGGCCCTCGGTCAGCGTCAGCCTGGCCTCGCGGGGCGAAATGATCTGCAGTTCCGCCGGCGCGCAGGGCGACTGCTCGTCCTTCAGCAGCAGCGTGCCGCTGGCGAAGAGCGGGACCAGCGCCGGCGCCAGGTCGGCGTTCACGGTGGCGCGGTAGACCTTTGGCACCTTGTGCCTGGGCGAGGTGAGCCGGTGGACGAGCTCGCTCTGGTCGGTGAGCAGCAGCAGGCCGCTGGTGTCCTTGTCGAGCCGGCCGATGCTGGTGACCTGCGGGTTGCGCGCGCGCCAGCGGGGCGGCAGCAGCGAATAGATGTTCGGGCCCTCGCGTTCTTCGTGCGAGCAGACCAGCCCGACGGGTTTGTGCACCAGGAGCAGAAGGCCGGCGGGATGGTCGAGCGGCTCGCCGTCCACGCGGACGTCGGCCGGGTCGGCCTTGGCGCCGAAATCATCCGTGACCTGCCCGCGGACGGTCACCCGGCCGGCCTGGATCCAGCCACGGGCCTCCCGGCGGGAGCAGTAGCCGAGGTTGGCGAGAAGTTGGTCGAGCCGGCGCACGGGCCCTTCATGGGTTACCCCCCGGGGCCGGTGCAATCCCTAATGGCCGGCGGACGACAGGGCGGGCCTGCAACAAATGCCTAGTATCTGGCAAGCTATGCAGGGCGCCCCGGCCGGAAGAGGCGTTTAATAGGGCATGCAAACGACGTTCTACCCGCGTCACGCCTTCAAGATCGAACATGCCCAACCGGTCCCGGTCCGCCATCTGGCCCGGGCCACTAGCCGGGCCGGTGACTGGTATTACCATGGTCTGCCCAAACCGGCGCGCCTCTCCTGGCCGGCGATCCTGTTTTCGTTAAGTGTCCACGGCCTGCTGCTTTGGGGAGGCGGCGACCGCCCGGCGCTCCGGCCGGTTGTGGTGGTGAAGGACGAGCCGATTGTCCAGATGGTCATGCCCGATCTCCCCGATGAAGAGGAGAAACCCGTCGAGGAACTCGAAGAGGCCGTCGAGCTGGATCCCGGCGTTGTCGTGCCGCGGCTCGTGGACCTGCCTTCCGCGGTGGATCTGAACACCGCCTTCGTGCAGCCCCTCGACCTGAGCGTCACGCTGCAGACCGGCCTTGATACCGCCAGTCTCACCAGCATTCCGCTGAAGATCGCCCCCAGTGGCCCGCGCGCGGGCGGGATGAAGGACCTGTTTAACATCTCCCAGCTCGACCGCGTGCCGGAGCCGATCGTGCAACCGCCCCCGCAGTTCCCGGTTCAGCTGAAAAAGGATGTCGACCGCGCCGAGGTGGTCGTGGCGTTCATCGTCGACAGCAAGGGCGACACCCGCGACGTCCACGTGGTTTCTTCCACCCATCCCGGGTTCGAGTTTGCGGCGGTTGAGGGCGTGGGCAAATGGCGTTTCCGGCCCGGCATGAAGACCGGCCGCAAGGTCAACACCCGCATGATGGTCCCGATCCGCTTCACGGTCATGCCCGGAGACTGAACCGGCCGGCGGCCCGGATCCTACCAGGCGCACCTGAAGCCGGCGACGGCGAGGCGCGGGGTGCCGGTATTGACGAGGCCGTCGGCGCTGCGGCCGGTCTCGATGCGGGCGTCACTCAGGTTTTCGATGGTGAGAAACAGTTCGCCGCGGCCGAGCGCGTAGCTGGCACCGAGGTCGGCGACGGCCACGGTGCCGAGGATGAGCAGGTTCTCGTCGTCTTCGAACTGCCGGCCGATGACGCGCAGGCGCGGCGTCAGGATGAATCTGCCCGCGCGCCATTCGGCGCCGAGGGTCGCGCTGTGCCGCGGCACCTGCGCGAGGCGCCGGCCCGCGAGTGCCGGGGCGGGCGTGGCGCGCCGCACCGTGGCATCGTTGTAGAGATAGGCGGCGTTGAACGAAAGCGACGGGACGGGCCGCCATTCGGCATTGAGCTCGAGCCCGCGGACGCGCAGGCGGTCGAGGTTGAGGCGCTGCCGGCCGGTGCCGCCGGAGGGGACGAAGCCGACGATGGGAAAGGTGCCGGGGCCGCGGGCGATGGTGACGTTGGCCACGGCGTCGTGCAGCTCGTTCCAGAAGACGGCGGCGCCAATCATGAGGCCCCCGTGCGTGTAATCGGCGCCGAGCTCCGCACTGGCCACGCGCTCGGTGTCGAGGGCGGCGTTCGCCTCGGTGATGACGTTGCCGACGCGGAAAGGACGGTAGAGCTCGTTAAGCGTGGGGCGGCGGAAGGCCTGCTGGGCGGCGGCGCGCAGCCGCCACTCTTTCGCGGGCGTCCAGACCAGCCCGGCGCTGGGGCTGAATTCCAGGCCGTCGCGATCGGCATAGTGGTCGTCGCGCAGGACGGCCGCGGTGGCGCGGTCGGTCTCCCGGCGATGACCGTCGGTCTCGCGCCACGCATCGAGCCGGGCGCCGAGGGTCAGGCGCCAGTCGGGGGCGGTGGCGCGTTCGTGCAGGGCGAACAGGCCGGCGAATTCCTGCGTGCCGCCGGCGATGCGCTGGCGGGTGAAGTCGCCGGCGCTGAAGGTGAAATGCTCGCGCGTCTCGCCCGTCACCCGGCGCAGATCCAGCCCGGCGCTGGTGCGGACATCGCCGGGGTGCGCCCAGGTTCCGGTCCACGCGGCGCCGAGCGCGGTGGCCGGCACGGCGAACTGGTTGCTGGCCGGTGTCTCGGCCGTGCGGGTCGCGTTCACCGCGCCGAACGTGCTGCTGAACGTCTGGTCCTGGCCGTAGGCGAGGGCGGTCCACGAGAAATCCTTTCCGGACCGCGCCGTGAGCGCGACCGAGCCGAAGTCCTCGTCCGACGAATTGCGCTGGTAGGCCGTGCCGTTGCCGCGCTTTTCCCGGAAGGTCCGGCCGGTGACGGTGAGCGTGGCGTGCTCGCCGACCGGTTGCGACCAACGGGCGGACAGCCAGCGGTGTTTGCTCCAAGCGGCGAGATCGACCGGGCCGCGGTCCTCCGGCGCGACGAGGGAGAACCCGTCGGTGGCGAAATCGCGGCCACTGAGTTGCAGCATGCCGGGACCGGCCGCCTGCGTGAGGGCCAGCTCGGCGCCGTGGGTGGAAAAATCCCCGACGGTGGCTGTAACGCGACCGCCTGGCGCGGGTGGCGCAGTCAGCAGCTGCACAACGCCGCCGAGCGCGGCATTGCCCCAGGCCGTGGCGCCGCCGCCGCGGACCAGCTCCGCGCCGGTGAGCGACTCGCGTGACACCTTGCTCCAGGTCACCCAGCCGCCGAAGGGATCATTGAGCGGCACGCCGTCGAGCAGCACGAGCGAGCGGCTGGCGCCGCTGGGGCCGAGGCCGCGCAGCGACACACCCTGCGCGGTCGGGTTGGCCGTCAGGCTGTCGCTGCGGCGGAAGAGGCTGAAACCCGGGACGCCGCGCAAGGCGCCGTCCAGCGTGGTGGAGGGCGCGGCGCGCAGCTGCGGGCCGGCCAGGACGGTCACGGAGAAAGGCACCTGCGCGCGCGGTTCGGCCGAGCGCGACGCGCTCACGACCACGTCGGGCAGTTGGAGCTGGGCGGCCAGGGGCACGGTGCAGGCCAGCGCGAGCAGTTTTCTCATGGGACGGTGCAGCGTGGGTGGAAAGTGACGGAAGGCAAAAGGGGAAACGTCGACAGGCGCAAGACGCCGGGCGGGGGCCGCGGATTCGCTCATGACGGGTGGCGCGGGGAATTTAGGGCTGGCGTCAGGGGAGGGGATGCGGGATGCCTTCAACTCTTATGGCCAACTGGGAATACAAAGTCATCAGCAGCGGCAAAGGCGGATTCGCCTCCCCGGCGCTGATGGAGAAATTTATCAACGACCTCGGGCAGGAGCAGTGGGAAATCATCAATTTCCACACCGCGCCCGACAACCCGCTGGCCTTCACCGGCCTCGCCCGCCGCCCCGTGCAGCGCGACTGGACGCTGGAGGATGCCGCCGCCACAGCGGCCCGCGCCGAGACGGACAAGCTGCGCGCGGAATTCGAGGCCAAATTCAAGGGCATGACCGCCGCGCCCGCCGCGGCCGAGGAGAAGCCCGAGACCCTCGTCGACGAGAAGGCCGCGGCCGACGACGGTTTCCGCCGCCCGGTCGACACCTCGCGCGACGACGACCCCGACGCCCCCGAGGACGAGTGGCACAAGCTCACCGCCGAGGACGAGCTGCCGACATTCTTCGACGCGCTCAAGCCCCACATGCGCCGCAACCAGCGCGGCGCCGGCATGTCCGTCGGGCTGGATTATCTCGCCAAGAAGTGGAGACTCGAGGAGGCCGACATCAAGGGTGCGCTCGTGGAGTGCGGCATGCAGATCCCGGCCGACGAGAACGCCAAGCCCGTCTACGTCGAATACGACGGCGACCTTTATTGGGTGAACATCAACCGCCGTGGCGAGGTGTGGATCAACACCCGCGAGAAACCCGAGCCGGTGTTCCGCATTGTGCCCGGCAAGCGCCTGGCTGACGACGAGGTGCCCGCCGAGATTGCCGCCTCCGCCGCGCAGCCGGCCCAGGCCCCGCAGGAGCGCCGTGACGACCACCGGCGCGACGAACGCCGCGAGGAGCGTCCGCGCCCGCCCCAGCAGCAGAACCAGCCGCCGCGCGAGGACGCCGGTGCGCCCAAGACCATGCTGGCCAAGATCCGCGGCATGATGCGCCACAACCGCCGCGGCCACGGCTGGTCGGGCAGCTTCCCGTATCTCACCAAGGCCCTGAAGCTCGACGAGGCCCAGTTGCTCGAGCAGCTCGCCACGTTCGGTCTCCGCCTTGAGGGCGGCGCCGAGCCGGTCATCGCGACCGAGAACGGTTTCGCCTACTGGCTGAACAAGAACCAGCGCGGCGAGATCTGGATCAACGCGGAGGAAGCCAAGCAGGGAGCCGCGAGCCGGGAGCAGGGAGCGGAGCAATCCGCGCCCGCCCAGGAACGGACCCATGAGGAGCCGCCGCCGGTCGCCGAGGCCAAGACCCTGCCGCCGGAGAACATCCTCACCGCGGTCCGCCTGCTGATGCAGCCGAAGAAGCGCGGCGAGGGCGTGACGGCGCAGATCGGCGAACTCTCCGCCAAGCTGGAAAAATCCGACGAGCAGGTCCTGGCCATGCTGGCCTCGACCGGCCTGCAGCTGCCGGAGTCACCCAAGGCCAAGCCGACCTTCGCCGAGCACGGCGGGGAGATCTACTGGCTCAACGCGAACGCCAAGGGCCAAGTCTGGCTCAATGCCAAGCAGTCGGCCGCGACGAAGAAGTCCAGGGCGAAGAAAGCGGACTGAGCCGCGTCACTGCGGGTCAGCCGGCGCGAAGGGCGCGTTGGTGTCCGGGTGGAAGCGCGCGAGCGCGGCCAGCTGGTCGGCGACGAGGCGGTCGGGGCGGCAGCGGGGCATCTTGCTCGCGCTGGCGGCCTTGCCCTGCTGCGCCGCCCACTGGGCGAAAACGCCGGGCATCACGAGGCGCACCTGGGGCGAATGGATGGTCCGGTCGTTGCGCCGCGCCGCGTAGTTGCGGTTGCGCGTGGCCAGTTCGCCGTCGAACTCCGGCCCGAGCACGTTGGCGGTCGGGGTCTTGCGCGTGTGCGTGTGCAGCTCGAGCCACCACTCGTGGCAGCGGACCGTCTGGCCGGCCGCGATCCGGTGCTGATAGGGCGCGACATGGAAATTGACCACCTGCCAGCCGTTGCGCGCACAGACCGTCTGCATGGTCGTGAGCAATTCATCCTCCGTGACCTGCTCGCCAAACGGGTTGAGGTAAAGGCCCGTGCGGCCGATGAACTGCACCCGCGGCGGTGCGACCGAGGTGAAGCGCACAATGTCCCCCACCACGCAGCGGCAGAGGCCGGCGGGCGTCGTGACCAGCAGGACGTAATCGATCCCGGGTTTAACCTTTCCGAGCGGCACGCAATGCAGGCCCGCCTCGGCGAGCTTGGCCTCCTGGTATTCCGCCAGCGGCAGGAATTCAAAGAACACCCCGGCATCGGTCAGCAGACGCAGGCCCGGCGGCCTGGAGTCGTCCTGCGCGGCAAAAATGCCCTCGGCGGCGGCATAGACCTCGTTAAAATTGACCGCCGGCCCGAGCGACGCGCGCAGCGTCTCGCCGAACAGCCCGAGCGGCGCGCCGAAATGAAGGTAACATTCAAGGTTGGGCCATGCGGAGGTCAGGTGGGGGGATGTCTCGCGCATGGCGTCGGTCAGGGCACTGGCGGCGTCCGGCGTGCCGCCGATCAGCGTGACATCCCGCCAGCGCACGGCCTGGGCGGTGGCGGCGATCTTTTGCGGGCCCGCGGGCAGCCGCGCCACGGCGGGTGGCGGCGCATACAGGTTCGCCTCGACCCAGGGCGAGAGGCAGAGCGCGAGCATGCCGTCGAGGCCGGTGCACCAGGCGCCGTTGGCCTCGCGCAGCGCCGTGCTTGTGCCGATATGCACGTGCCGGCCGAGGAACACCCCGGCGTGCCCGACGCGGGCCGCGTAGAGCAGCAGCGCGTCGCGCAGCGCGGCCCGGTAATGCGCCAGCATGGCCTCGGGCACGGGCAGCAGCCGGGCGACCGGGCCGGTGGCGCCGGCGGTCTCGACGAAAAACGGGCAGCGGCCCGGGACCAGCACATCCGGCTCGCCCCGGGCCATGCGCGCGACCAGCGGCCCGAAATAGTCGTGCGTGCGCGGCGGCACGGCGTCGCGGAACTGCGCGTAGGTCGTGTCCGCCTGCAGGCCGTGGGTGCGGCCGAATTCCGTGCCGGCGGTCCGCGCCATGGCGGCCGCGAAAGCCGCCGACTGGCCGGTCGCGTCATGGTCCGGTCTCCGGAGTCGCCGCGCCAGGCGCGTGGCGCGGTAAGCCGCCCAGAGATTGACCAGGAACCGTGGCGCCAGCGTCATGTGTTGGGGAAGGGTAGTATGTGACGGCTGCCGGCGGAAGGCCACCTGTAATGATACGCGCAAGCGGTCACGCATTTTCTGGCATCCTGGGGCGCCGCCACGGAAATACCATTGCCGCCGCCCGCGCGGGGCGCACGCTGGCCCGACTCCCATGCCGTTGCCGCCGGTCCTTTTTGAAGATGAAGTCGTGATCGCGTTCGACAAGCCGAGCGGCCTGGCGGTCTCGCCCGACCGGCGCGACCACGCGGCGGAACACCTGATGGGCCTGGTGCGCGTCAAGTGGGGTCCCGATGTGGCCAATGTGCACCGGCTCGATGCCGACACCAGCGGCCTGGTGCTGTGCGCGAAGACGAAGGTCGCGCTCGATTTTCTCAGCGGGCAGTTCCAGTCCAAGACCGTCCGCAAAAGCTACCAGGCGCTGACAGTTGGCGTGCCGGCGACGGACACGTTTACGGTGGACCTCGTGATCAAGGAGGACGAGGCGAAGCCCGGCGTGATGTGCATCGTGAAAAAGCACGGCCAGGTGAGCCAGACGGAGTTCACGGTGCTCGAGCGTTTCCCGCAGCCCGCCGGGCGGCCGGCTTTTGCCTGGGTGGAGTGCCAGCCGCTCACCGGCCGCATGCACCAGATCCGCATCCACCTCGGTTCGGCCGGCACACCGGTCCTCAACGATCCTCTCTACGGCAACGACACGCGCCTGCTGCTCTCCGACCTGAAGCGCGGCTACAAGGGTCGCGACGATGAGAAGCCGCTGATCGCCCGGCTGGCGCTGCACGCCGCCGGCCTGACTTTCACGCACCCGTTGAGTCGCGAGAAAATGACGCTGGTCGCGCCGCTCGCCAAGGACCTCGAGGTGGCCCTGAAATACCTGCGCAAGTTCGCGCGGCCGGCCGGCCGGCGGTGATGCTCCGTTTGGGTGAAATCCCCCACGCAGGCTTTACATCAGGCGGGTGGCCGGTTGTATGTCCCCTCTAAAGCATGACCCATGAGTGAATCTGCCCCAGTTACCCACTCCGTTGATGGGGAGGGCGTAGGCTGGATAGTCTTCGATGACCCGGCGGGCCGGGCCAACGTCTTCAATCCCCCCACGCAGGCCGCACTCCGCGCCGCCGTGTCCGCCCTCGCGGCCCAGCCGCTGAAGGCCGTCGTCGTCCACAGCGCGAAGGAAAAAATCTTCATCGCCGGGGCCGACCTCAAGTGGCTGGTGGCCCTGCCCGATGCCGCGGCCGCGAAACAGCTTTCGCGCGACGGTCAGGAATTGTTTTCGTTGCTCGAGAACCTGAAGGTGCCGGTCGTGTGCGCCATCCACGGCGCCTGCGCCGGCGGCGGCTACGAGCTGGCGCTCGCGTGCCACTGGCGCCTCGCCACCGACGCGAAGGAAACCGTCATCGGCCTGCCCGAGACGGGCATCGGCGTGATCCCCGGCTGGGGCGGCTGCGCGCGCCTGCCGCGGCTCATCGGCGCCGAGGCGGCCGTGGCGCACATGCTCAAGGCCGCGCTCGTGCCGGCGGCGGCCGCGCTCAAGGCGGGGCTGGTCGACGAACTCGTGCCCGCCGCCGAGCTGAAGGCCCGCGCCAAGGCCGCGGCCCTGCGGCTCGCGGCCGAGGGCCGGCCGTCCCGCGCGACCCCGCCCGCCCCGGCGGCGGACTTTTTCGCCAGCCAGCGCAAGGCGGTGCTCGGCCGGCAGCGCGGCCAGCCGGCCCCGCTCGCGGTGCTCGACGCCGTGGAACAAGGCGCGGGCCTGCCCCTGGCTCCGGCGCTCGACCTCGAGGCGGCGCTGTTCGGCGGTATCGCCGCCGGTGAGACCGCGAAGAATCTCATCCAGGTTTTCCTGCTCAAGGAGGCCGGCAAGAAGGTCACCACCGACGCCTGGTTCCCGAACGAGAAGGCCGCGGCCAAGATCGAGCCGTTCCGCATCATCGGCATCATCGGTGCCGGCGTCATGGGTTCCGGCATCGCGCAATGGTGCGCGTCGCGCGGCTTCGGCGTCATCCTGTGTGACACTGACAAGGAGGCGGTCGACCGCGGCATCAAGGTCATCCGCGCCCTGTTCAAGCAGCAGGAGGAGCGCGGCCTGCTGACCGCCGCCGAGGCGCACCGCATGATGGGCGGCATCGGCGTCACCACCAACCTCGAGGACTTCGAGATGTGCGACCTCGTGATCGAGGCCATCGTCGAGAACGTCGGGGCCAAGCAGAAGCTCTTTGCGGAGCTGACCAAGGTCATGCCGCCCGACTGTGTGTTCGCCTCGAACACCTCGGCGCTGCCGCTGGAGGAGCTCGCCGCCACCGCGGCCAATCCCGGCCGCGTCGTCGGGCTGCATTTCTTCAACCCCGTCGGCCGCATGCCGCTGGTCGAGCTGGTGCTGGGGCAGGCGACGACGCGCGCCACCGCGGACCGCGCGCTGGCCTTCGTGAAGGCGCTCGGTAAGACGCCCGTCATCTGCCGCTCGTCGCCGGGCTTCCTCGTCACGCGCGTGCTGTTCTTCTACCTCAACGAGGCGTGCCGGCTCTGGGAGCAGGGGGCGCCGACGGACGCCATCGACCGCGCGCTGCGCGAGTGGGGCTGGCCGATGGGCCCGATGCGGCTGATCGACGAGGTCGGGGTGGATGTGACCGACTTCATCTTTGACGAGATGCAGCATTATTTCCCGGACCGCTTCACGGCGACGACCGTGTGCAAGCGCATGCTCGCGGCGCGGCTGCGGGGCCGGAAAAACGGCGAGAGCTCCGGCTTCTACAGCTACCCGGACGGCAAGGAGACGCTGAACGCCGCAATGGCCTCGTTCGCGCCCGCCGCCAAATCCTCCCTGGAATCCGCGGCCCTCGCGGAAAGGCTCAACGGCGTGATGATCGACGAGACGAAGCGCGTGCTGGCCGAGGGCGTGCTCAAGACGCCCGACGAGGCCGATCTTGCCCTGCTGCTCGGCGCCGGGTTCCCGGCCTTCCGCGGCGGGTTGATGCGCCACGCCAAGAGCATCGGGGCCTTCGGCGGGTAAGCGGCGGTGCCGCAACCAGAAGCGCGGTCTCGGCCAAAGGAAGTAAAACCTCCCCGGGGTCCCGCGCGGCCGATAAATGCGTTGCAGGTCGCCCCGTTTGCGGAAAATTTCCCGGCATCCCCCATGGCCACCGCCGCCACCCTGAACAAAGAGCAGAAGCGCCATCTGTTGCTGACCATGCTGGAAAGCCGGCACGGCGACCTGCGCGAGGAGAGCCTGAACCGCCAGGGCAAGGGGCATTTCCACGTCTCCGGCCGCGGCCACGAGGCGCTGGCGGCCATCGGCGCGCAGCTGCGCGGCAGCGATTTCATCGTCCCGTATTACCGCGACCGCGGCCTGTGCATGGGCCGCGGCCTGACCACGCGCTACCTGGCGCTGGAGTATTTCGCCAAGCGCGACTCCGCCTCGCGCGGCCGCATGATGCCGTCGCACTTCTGCTCGCGCGAACACAACATCGTCAGCGTGCCGACGCCCACCGGCTCGCAGCTGATGCCGGCCTGCGGCATCGCGTGGGGCCTGCAACTGGACCAGAAGGACGGCGTGGTCGTCACGACGATCGGCGACGCCGCGTCGCGCCAGGGCGACTTCTACGAGTCGGTCAGCTTCGCGCTCGAGAAGAAGCTGCCGCTGCTGCTGATCGTCGAGGACAACGGCTACGGCATCTCCACGCCGACCAAGGGCAGCAACCCGATGGCGCTCGAGGTGATCAACAAGGCGCAGTGGCAGGTCGTGGACGGCCGCGATCCCGAGACGGTCCACGCCGCCGCGCAGGCGGCGCTCGCCGATCTCCGCGCCGGCAAGGGCCCGGTGTTTTTCTGGGTGAAGGTCGAGCGGCTCTCCAGCCACACCAGCTCGGACGACCATTCGCTCTACCGCGCGAAGGAGGACCTCGCCGCGCTCGAGCAGGCCGACCCCATCCGCCACCTGAAGGACCGGATGATCAGGCACGGTGAGCTCACGGAGAAGGATTTCGCGACCCTCGAGAATGAACTGAAGGAGAAGGTGCGCCGGGATTATGCCGCCGCCGAGGCCGCCGAGAATCCCCGGGCCGACGAATTGTTCGTCGAGACGACGGGTCCGTCGCCCGACCTGCACGAGGAGCTCTTCAAGGCCGGCAAATACCGCATGGGCGACCTGATCAACCGCACGCTCCGCGCGGGACTCGACGCCGACCCGGGCCGCATCATCTTCGGCGAGGACGTCGAGGATCCGAAGGGCGGCGTGTTCCGGCTCACGCAGAAGCTCACGACGGATTTCCCGGGCCAGGTGTTCAACTCGCCGCTGGCCGAGTCCACCATCATCGGCCTCGCCGGCGGCCTCGCGCTCTACGGCCGCCGCCCGGTGTTCGAGATCCAGTTCATCGACTTCATCTACCCCGGTTTCAACCAGCTCGTCGCGAACCTTGCCAACCTCCGCTGGCGCTCGAACGGCGAGTGGAAGGTGCCGGCGGTCTTCTACGCCCCCTACGGCGCCTACCTGCCCGGTGGCGGACTCTGGCACTCGCAGGCCAACGAGTCGGTCTTCGCGCATTTCCCGGGCATCAACATCGTCATCCCGAGCACGCCGGAGGACGCCGCCGGCCTCCTCTGGACCGCGATGCACGCGGAGGACATCACCCTGGTGCTCCTGCCGAAGCACATGCTTTGGGCCGAGCGCGAGTCCGCCGGCCCGGTCGTCTCCATCCCGCTGGGCTCGGCCCGCCGCTGCCTCGAGGGCGATGACCTCACGCTCGTCGCCTGGGGCAACACGATGGAGAAATCCCTCGAGGCCATCGCCGAGCTGAAGGGCGAGGTCGGCGTGGACCTCATCGACCTGCGCTCCATTGTCCCTTGGGACAAGGCGCTGATCGAGGCCTCCGTGCGCAAGACCGGCCGGCTCGTCATCGTGCAGGAGGACACGGAGAACTGCTCCGTCGGCCAGATGATCATCACCCACGTCATGAGCCAGCCCGACCTGTGGGCCGCGCTAAAGGCGCCGCCCGTGCTCGTCTCGAAGGGCAACGTGATGATCGGCTACAATCCCATCTACGAATACGCCGCGCTGCCCGACGTGCCGCGCATCCTCGACGCCATCTGGCGGACCGTGTCCATCAACGTCGCGCGCGGCGAGTCCGTCGCGGTCGCTCCCGCCGCCCCCGCGCCGGTCGCGGCCCCCGCGACCCCGGGCGTGCATGCCCCGCAGAACACCCTGGTCGCCGGCACGAGTGACATCATCGTCCGGGTGCCGATCATGGGCGAGGGCCTGCGTTCGGCGCGGGTTGTGGCGCTCAACAAGAAGCCCGGCGACGCCGTGAAGCACGACGACGTGCTCTGCGAAGTCGAGACCGACAAGGCCGTCTATCCGATCGAGGCGTCCTTCGCCGGCACCTTCAAGGGCTGGCAGATCAAGGTCGATGACACCGTGCTGATCGGCCAGGAGATCGCCCTGGTCACCGGCGATGCGGCCAGCACGGCCAGCCTCGCCACCGAGGGCGCGGCCAAGCCGGCGCCTGCTCCCGCCGCCAGCGTCGCCCGGACCGCCGCGCCGGCCCCCGTCATTTCCTCAACTCCCGCTCCCATGAAAGGCAACGTCCGCCCGCCCGCTTTGCATCCGGCCATCACCAAGCGCCTGGATACCGTCATCCCCGCCAACATGCTGATGGATGTCCGCTGGGACGGCCTGCGCGCCGCGCGCGAGGAGGCCAAGCAGAAGCACGGCAAGGCCGCGGCCTCGCCCTCGGTGATGATGGCGTGGTGCGTGGTCCGCGCGCAGGAAAAGCACGCGGCCTTCCGCTGCATCGTCAACAAGGAGGGTGCCATCCTCGAGCAGGCCGACTTCGAGCTCGGCGTCGCCGTGGCGCTCGACGGCGACCGGCTGGCCACCGCGCCGGTGGTCAATGCCAACAAGCTTTCCTGGGCTGACTTCGTGGCCGCCTACAACCGGGCCGTCGAGGACACGCGCGCCGGCAGGATCATCGAGGTGCAGGCGCCGGTGAACCTGACCAGCCTCGGCGCGTTCGGGGTCGAGAGCGCCACGCCGATCGTGGTGCCGCCCGCGATGGGCACGCTGTTCGTCGGCTCGGCGCACGAGCGCCTGATCAACGACGGCGGCGTCATCCATCCCGCGGAGGTTGTCACTCTTTCGCTCACCTTCGACCACAAGGTCGTGAACGGCGCCACCGCGGCCGCCTTCCTGCAGGAAGTGCGGAACCAGATGGAAGGCTTTAAGCTGCCGGGGTGAAGATGGTGGAACCCGCGCTCCGCGCGGGTTGGTAGGGGCCGTTGCCCTCAACGGCCCGGACGCTTGAGGGCATCAGCCGTCGCTGAGCCTATGGCTGACAAGCGCGCCCCTACCGCATGACATGAGGAGCAGCCCGCGCGGAGCGCGGGCTCCACCTTCACGCCTGGATCAGCCCCCGGCGGATGGCGAAGCGGACGAGGTCGGTCTGCGTCTGCAGGCCGAGCTTCTGCATCAGGTTGGTGCGGTGCGTCTCGGCGGTGCGCGGGCTGATGAAGAGTTTCTCCGCCATCTCGGTCGTGCTCAGGCCCTCGGCGGCGAGGGAGAGCACCTCGCGCTCGCGCGGCGTGAGCGCGTTGAGCGGGTCGGCCTGGTCGGGCGTCCGGCTGGTGAGCGCGGCGATGGCGCGCTCGGAGAGCGGGGCGCTGAGGTAGCGCCGGCCGGCGACGACCTCGGCCACGGCGCGGGCGATCTCGGTCGATTCCGAACCCTTCAGGATGTAGGCCATGGCGCCCGCGCGCAGCGCCTCGATGACGTAGGGTTCGTCGTTGTGCATCGAGAGCACGAGCACCCTGGTGTTCGGGCTGGCGGTGCGCACCTGGCGCAGCGCCTCGAGCCCGTGCAGCCGGGGCATGGAGAGGTCGAGGAAGAGCAGGGCGGGCTTGTGTTTCTCGACCGCCTGCACGGCGCTGAGGCCGTCGGCGACCTCGGCCAGCACCTTGAAGGCGCCGTCGGCCTCGAGGATGCTGCGCACGCCGCGGCGCACGACTTCATGGTCATCGGCGAGGATCACGGTGTTCATGAGGGTGGGGGCACAGGCAGGGGGAACTCCGCATGAATGCGCGTGCCCTGGCCGGCGCGCGAGAAGATTTCCGGCCGGCCGCCGGCGAGGATGACGCGCTCGCAGAGGCCGGTGAGGCCGAGTGAGTCGCGGCGCGCCTGGACGGCGTCGACGTCGAAGCCGCGGCCGCGGTCGGTGATCTCGACGATCAGCTGGTTGCCGCCGGTCGTGAGCGTGACGTTGGCGGCGGTGGTGCCGGCGTGGCGCGCGACGTTGGTCAGCGCCTCCTGCACGATGCGGAAGACGGCTGTCTCCAGTTCCCCGGGCAGGCGCTGGGGGGGCAGGGACACGTCGAGCGCCACCGTGATGCCGGTCTGGCGTTGGAAGAGGTTGAGGTGCCACTCGAGCGCCGGGGCGAGGCCGAGGTCGTCGAGCACGCGCGGGCGCAGCTGCTGCGTCATCTCCCGGAGATAACGGATGATCTCGTCGCTGGCGCCGAGGGATTCCTTGAGCGTATCCTGCAGGGCGGCGGGCGCGGCCCGGTGCGCGGCCTCGAGCTGGAAACGCAGGCCGGTGAGCAGCTGGCCGAGGTGGTCGTGCAGTTCGCGGGCGATGGTGCGCCGTTCGTCCTCCTGCACGCGCAGGAGGCGCACGGAGAGGGCCTGCAACTCGCCGGTGCGGGTGCGCACCTGGGCCTCGAGCGAGCGGTTGAGGGTCTCGAGCTCGCGGGTGAGCTGCTCGTTGCTGCGCTCGGTGTCGGCGCGGCGCAGGATGTTGTTCAGCGAGAAGACGAGGTCGGCGAGGTAGTCGGGCTTCTGCAGGATGTAGTCCTGTGCCCCGAGCTTGAAGGCCGCCACGGCGGTCTCGCCGTCGCCGCGCGCGGCGAGGATGACGGCCGGGAGGCTGGCGCGGTGCGAGCGCAGCCGGCGCAGGGTGTCGAGCCCGCTGGCTTCGCCCGGGGTCGGGCCGATAAGGACGGCGTCGGCCTCCAGCCCGCCGGCGAGGAACTGGTCGAACTCCGTCGGGGCCGGGCTGCCGGTCAGCTCGATCTGCGGGGCGTGGGCGGTGAAAAATTCGCCGATGGCGCGACGCGTGAGCGCCGATTGCTCGACCAGCAGCACCCGGTGTTTTTTCCGCGGAACGAAGGGCGGGGTCGTGATGGATTTCTTTTCCTGCGTCCGTGCGTGCACGCGCTTCACGATGTCGACGATCTGGTGAAACTGGGGCGAGGTCTTGTCCACGCAATCCACGGCGCCGGCGCGGAGGGCGCGGACGGCGAGGTCGGTCTGGCCGAGGCCGCTGGCCATCACCACCGGCGTGGGGTCGCCGCGCAGGGAGAGTTCACCGAGGATCTGCAGGCCGTTGATGTCCGGGAGCACGAGGTCGAGCAGCAGCACATCGTAGCCGCCCTTCGCCATCTGCGCGAGGCAGGTGCGGCCGTCAGGCACGATCTCGAGTTCGATGTCGGGGCCGAAGTGCGTGAAATAGCTGCGCACCACGGCGGCGACGTTCACATCATCCTCGGCATAGAGCACTCGAAACATGGTCGGAAAGTGGGCCGGCCCCGGCGTGGGGCGGCTGAGGCAAAATGCTATTTGTCATGATTTTAGGGCCGGGGCGAGTAAAACCTTGGTCCGGCCGGGTAAAACCCCCCAGCGAATTTCCGCAGGCTGGTTTACGGGGCTGGCCCGATGGGAGGGCGTGGCGCTTTCGGGCAGACTGGGCCCGTGAAAAACAACCGCCGCATCAGCCGCCTCCTCCTGACGACCCTTATGGTCGCCGGCAGCGCGCTGGCCGCGTCGGCTGGCATCAAGTCGGAGCGCCTCCTCGCCGCCATCATCGAGCGCACCCCGGCCCCCCGCCTCGTCGCCGAGGGCACGCAGCTCAAGACCGCCGAGCAGTTCGCCGCCTCCCTCCCGCGTGCCCACGCCCTCATGGGCATCGGCCGCTCCATGGAGCCCCTTTACGCCGCCAACACCGCGGTCGTTGTCCAGGAGGCCAACTACGACGACCTCAAGAAGGGCATGACCGTCGTCTACGTGAAGAGCAACGGCCGCCGCGTCGCCCATAGCATCGTCGGTGAGACCCGCGGCGGCTTCCTCGTCCAAGGCGTCAACAACGACGAGGAGGACGCCGAGCTCGTCACGCCGGAGAATTTCATCGGCGTCATCACGCAGGCTTTCGCCTCCGCCGACTCGGCCTTCCGCGCCGAGACCGCGAAGCGCCTGACCGCCAAGGGCAAGGTTCGCACCGGCGACCGCACCTGAGGGTGGGGATAAACCGCCTGAAATCAGGTGGTAGGATGGGTGGAGCCAGACAGGCCGATCCAGTTGGCTAGGTTCGCTCCTCCCGCGGAGCTCCTCAGATTTCTGGCAACCCGCATGACTTCCCCCAGCATTCCGCCCATCCACGTGGAGCCGGCCAAACACAAGACCTGGAAGGTGCTCGTCATCGAGGATGACGCGCGCTGGCGCACGCTGGTGGAGCTGAGCCTCGAGGGCGAGGGCCACACCGTGTTGACCGCGGCCGATGGCCTCGCCGGTCTCGCCCTGGCCACGGAGAAACCCGATGTCATCCTGTGCGACGTCGAGATGCCGCGCCTCAACGGCTACGCCGTGCTTGAGGCGCTGCGCCAGCAACCGGAGCTGCGCGCCATCCCCTTCATTTTCCTGACGGCCCGCTCGGCCCGGTCCGACCAGCGCAAGGGCATGGTGCTCGGCGCCGACGACTACATCACGAAACCCTTCGAGCCGCAGGAGCTGGTCGAGAGCATCGCCGGCGTGCTGGCCAAGCGGGAGACGCTCTCCGAGCGGTTGAAACACTACACCGATGAATACCGGCGCGAGATGGCGGCGCCGTGGGCGCACGAGCTCCTTACGCCGCTCAACGGCATCCTCGGCATCGCCGCCATGCTGGAGTCCGAGGCCGGCTCGATCCAGCCGGCCGATCTGCGCGACCTCGCGCGCTCCATCAGCCAGAGTGCCCGGCGGCAGCAGGCCCTCGCGCGGAAGCTCCTGCAATATTTCCAGCTCGAGCAGCTCCGCGAGGCCAACTGGAGCGACCCGGGCGCGGCCATGGAGGCCGGCGCCGGCCTCGAGGATGAGGTTATCGGTGTCGCCGAGCGCCTCAGCCGCTCGGCCGACCTGCACCTCGATTGCGCGCCCGCCGCCGTCCGCATCAGCCCGGCGTGGCTGCGCGCCGCCGCGTGCGAGCTCGTGGAGAATGCCTTCAAGTTTTCCCCGGCGGGCTCGCCGGTGACGGTGACCGGCCGGATCATCGACGATGCGTATCGCATTGAGATCACGGACCGCGGCCCCGGCATGACGGCCGCCGAGATCGGGCAGATCGCCGCCTTCCGCCAGTTCGACCGCGCCAAGCACGAGCAGCAGGGTCTCGGCCTCGGCCTCGCGATCGTCACGCACATCGCCGCGCTGCACCACGCCCCGCTTGTCTTTGAATCCGGCCCCGAGGGGGTGGGCCACCGCGCGGTCCTCGAGCTGCGGCTGGCGGATTAAACCATCGGGCGGAATTTTCCGACGACACCGGTCAAACACGCGGTGATCTGGCCGAGGGAGCAGACCTCGACGGTGTTCACCAGCTCGGCGAAGACGTTGCCGCCGTTGCGGGCGACGTTCTCCAGGCGCTGCAAGGCCTCGGGGGATTTTTTCGCGTGCTTCTTCTTGAAGGCGCGGAGGTGTTCGACCTGCAGGCGTTGCTTTTTCGGCGAGGTGCGAGCGAGGGGGACGCTCGGCATCGGCTCGTGGGAGATGTATTTGTTGAGGCCGATGATCGGGCGCTCGCCGGAATAGATCTGCGTCTCGATGCGGTGGCCGGATTCCTGGATCTTGCTGCGCTGGTAGCGCTGTTCCATGGCGGCGATGACGCCGCCGAGCGTGTCCATCTCGCGGAAGACATCGAGGATGGCCTTCTCGACCTGGCGCTCGAGCATGAGCAGGCCGGGGGCGCCGCCGAAGAGGTTCATGGTGTGTTTGAAGAGGCCGGACTCCTCGAGGAGGATGGACTGGCCGTGCGAGGCGAGCAGGGCGTATTTCTCGGTCGGCGTGGTGAAGGGCTCGTCGGCGGAGTTCGAGTGGCATGAATTGGTGTAATTCATGTAGGCGATCATCAGCTCGGCGGCTGTGCGCGTGAGGTTGTTCTGGAACTCGGCGGCGATGAGCGAGCGGCCGGAGGTCTGCGTGTGCAGCTTGAGCGCCTGGGCCTTGGCGTTGGCGCCGAAGACGTCGCGCATGCCGATGGCCCAGATGCGGCGGCAGACGCGGCCGAGCACGAGGTATTCGACGTCGAGGCCGCAGTCCAGGAAGAAGGAGAGGCGCGGGCCGAACTGGTTGACGTCGGCGCCGCGGGCCTTGAGCAAGCCGGCATAGGTGAAGCCGTTCGAGAGCGTGAAGGCCGCCTGCTGCACCGGCGTGGCCCCCGCCTCGGCGATGTGGTAGCCCGAGATCGAGACAGGATACCACTTCGGCATGTTGGGCACGCACCACTCGATCATGTCGCAGAGGAAGCGCAGCGAGGCGTCGACGGGAAAGATGACCTCGTTCTGCGCCTGCACTTCCTTGAGCATATCTGCCTGGATGGTGCCGCGGAGGTTGCCGACGCAGTCCGGGCCGAAGCGGCGCTTGGCGGCGGCGATGAACATCGCGAGGATGGCCGGCGCCGGGGCGTTCATCGTCATCGAGACGGAGGCGTCGGAGCGCGTCAGGTCGAAGCCGGCGAAAAGGCGCGACATGTCCTCGACCGTGTCGATGGCCACTCCGCCCTCGCCGACCTTGCCCAGCACGCCCTCATGGTCGGAGTCGAGGCCGTAGAGCGTGGGGCCGTCAAACGCGGTGGAGAGGCGCAGGCTCTTCTGGTGCGTGTTGAGGTATTTGAAGCGCGCGTTGGTGTCCTCGGCCAGTCCGAGCCCCGCGAAGAGGCGCATCGGCTCCTCCCCCGTGCCGGCGGCCTTGTCGAGATACATCTCGCGGTAGGCGGCGGTGGCGTAGGGGAACTGGCCGGGGAAACCCTGGCCGAGCAGATACTCGGCGATGGCGCCGGGCTCGTCGGTGTCGGGCAGGGCGAGGCGCGGGAGCGGCGTGCCGGTGGGCGACTTGGTCATCTCGACCGAGGCGCGGAGCTGCGCCCACTTGGCGCGGAGTTCGGCCGCGAACTTGGCGTCGAGTCGCGCACGCGCCACCTCGGCGGCCACGTGGGCGTTGTAGGCGTCGATCGAGTCGGCGATTTTTCCAAGCTGGCTCATGGGGAAACCTCCAGGTGGCAGGCTTTCTCGCCGCCGGTCGAGACCGGCAGGTCGCCGAACTTCGCGATGGCGGCGAAGAGGGCGTCGACGCCGGGATCAAAGTGCTTGGCGGCGGTGGTGGCGTGGAGTGCCTGGCCCTTGCCGTTCTGGTTGAGCCGCGCCTGGATCTCGGCCTTCGCGGTGTGCGCCATGGGATGGTCGCACTTGTTGAGGGCGACAAAGTCGGCGCCATTGAGCAGCGCGATCTTCTGCAGCTGGATCAGGCCGCCGTAATAGGGGGCTAGGACAAAGAGAGTCGCGTCGACGAGCTTCGGCCCTTGGCCGAAGATGCGGAACGGGTCGCTTTCCTGGCCGACGCCGACGGACTCGACCAGGATGAGGTCGAACTCGCCGGAGGCTTTCAAAATGTCGATTGCGGCCGGTGCGGCGGCGGAGAGGCCGGTCAGGCTGCCGCGGGTGGCCAGCGAGCGGAAGAACACGCGGTCGTCCTGCGCGTAGATGGCCGAGACGCGGTCGCCGAGGATGGCGCCGCCGGAGTCGGGGTGGGAGGGATCGTTGGCGAGCAGGGCGATGCGGCCGGCGGGGTTGGCGCGCAGGAAGCGCGAGGTCAGCTCGTCGATGAGCGTGGACTTGCCCGCGCCGCCGGGGCCGGCGACGCCGACGATGAAGCTTTTCTTGGTGGAACCTGCGCTCCGCGCAGGTTTAGGAAGCCCGCGCGGAGCGCGGGCTCCACCCTCCGCGATCGTGATCGCGCGGGCCAGGACACGATCGCCCTTGAACTTCGGGTTAGGTTTGGCGGCCCGGGCGTAGTCGCGCTTGATCTCGGCCATCATCTGGTCGAGCGGGGTGCCGGCGAAATAGATGCGGTCGGTGCCCTGCCGCTGCATGACGCGGGCATCAGCGTGGGTGATGGTGCCGCCGCCGCCGCCGAAGACGGGGATGTCGGCGTTGCCGCTTTTCCTCAGCTGGTCGGCGACTTCCTTGAAGAACACGATGTGGCCGCCGTTGTAAGAGCTGAGGCCGACGACGTTGACGTCCTCCTGGATGGCGGCGCGGACGATGGCCGAGGCGGACTGGTGGTAGCCGAGGTAGATGACCTCGATGCCGTGGCGGGCCAGCTCGATGTTGATGGTGGTGACGGCGCTGTCGTGGCCGTCACAGACGGGGACGGCGGTCAGGATGCGCAAAGGGGCGCCAGGGCGTGGGGTTTTGGCGGCGGCCATGGCGGGGAGGAGAAACGGAGAACCGCCCGGGTGCAACCGCCGAGCGGCCGGGAGGCCGGTCAAGCCGGGATTTGGCCCTTTTGGAGTATGACGTTGTGAATCAAGGCGGGCTTGTCGGGTAAACGGGGTCTGGTAGTTCTTTCTAAGAGACCCCCGTGCCGGCCGTCATCTCCCCAAGACCCATGCCCCGCCCATCTGTTTTTTTGCGCCGGCCGCCCGGTGAATGTGCCGCGCCCACCGGTCGCCGCTAGGCATCGCCCCCGTCATGCTCGCCGACCTGCGCCTTGCCCTCCGTTCGCTCCTGCGGTCGCCGGGCTACACGGCCGTGGTCATCAGCATCCTCGCGCTCGGCATCGGCACCTGCGCGGCGCTGCACAGCAACCTCGAGGGCTCGCTGCTCCGGCGCTACACGTTCGCCGAGGTGGACCGCCTCGTGCGGGTTGAGGGCCTTTCCCAGGGTAATCCCTACGCGACCTGGAGTTTCATGGCGCGTTTTCTCGCCTACAAGGAGCGGGCCAAATCGATCAGCACCATCGCCGGCGCCACCAACGATGCGCTCAATCTCGTGGTGAACGGCGAGCCGGAGGGCGTGAGCGTGGCTCGCGTCACCGCCAACTATTTCATCGTGCTCGGGGTGCCGGCGGCGCAGGGCCGCACCTTCGTGCCAGCGGACGAGGAGCCCGGTTCGGACAACGTGGCGGTCATCACACACCGGTTCTGGCGCAATCGCTTCGGCGGGGCCGCGGATGTCGTCGGGCGGGAGGTCCGGCTGAACGACCGGCCTTACCGGATCATCGGCGTGCTGCCGGAGGATTTCCGCACCCCGATGAACAGCCCCTCCGGGCCGCTGTTCGTGCCCGCCCGGCTGCCGTCGGTGGCCACGCCCCAGAATGCCTGGAACGGCCTCGCGGCCATCGCGCGGCTGCGCCCCGGCGTCACCCGCGAGCAGGCGCAGACCGAGCTGCGCACGATCCTGCCCGAGCAGGGCCAGCCCTACGCGGAACCGATGGGCAAATACTCGGCCGTGGTCTCCGCGATCGACGCCATGCCGGAGTTCAATGGTGCGCAGCGCTACAAGGTCATGGAGTGGACGGCCATCACGGCCGTGGGTTTCCTTTACCTCATCACCTGCGTGAACGCCGGCAGCCTCATGCTCGTGCGTTCGGTCAGCCGCCGGCGCGACACGGGCATCCGGCTCGCGCTCGGCGCCGGCCGCTGGGCGGTGGCCCGGCCGCTGTTTGCCGAGGCGCTGGTGCTCTCCGTCGTGGCGATCGTGCTTGGCGTATTCGTGGCCAAGTGGTTCATGCCGGCCCTGCTCGCCATCGCACCGGGCAGTGACGATGACTCCTTCCGCGCCATCGAGCTCAGCGGGCGCACCCTGGCCTCCCTCGCGATGCTCGGCCTGCTCACCGGCGCGTTGGTGGCCAGCGGCCCGGCTTGGAGTGCCGCGCGGCTGAACGTCAACGAAGCGATGAAGGACAGCTCGCAGGGTGGCGGGGAGAGCCGGCGCATGCGGCGGCTGCGCGGGGGGCTGGTCGTGGTCGAGGCGGCGCTGGCCGTCGCGCTGCTGGCCGGGACCGGGCTCATGGTCCGCACCTTCTGGCGGCTCCGGGACTACGACCCGGGCTTCAAGGCGGAGAACCGCTACACCGTCAACGTGCGCATCTCCCGCGAGGAAAACATGAAGACGGAGGTCATCCTCGAGCGCTACCGGCAGGTGGTGGAGCGCCTGAAGGCGGTGCCCGGCGTGACGGGTGCCAGCATGGCCCAGGCGTTCACCCCGACCTTCTACGGCCCGCAGAAGATGAAACTGTCCGGCCGCCCGGAGGCGGGCGAGATCGAGGCGGCGCTGACCATCGTGATGCCTGACTTCCTTGACCTGATTGGCCTGCCGGTGCGGGCCGGTCGCTCGCTGGCGGAAATGAGGATAGGTGACCCGGTTGCCGTGGTCGTGAGCGAGACCTTCGCGCGAAACTATTTTCCCGGGCGCAATCCCGTCGGCGAGCGCATCGAGCTCAACCCGCGCGACAAGTGGGAGATCATCGGCGTGGTGGGGGACATCCGGTCGGCGCGGACTGAGGCGAAGCCCCGCCTCTATTTTCCCTGGTGGCAGCGCCGGGGCTCGACCGGTTACAATCTGGTCGTCCAGACCGCGGCCAAGCCGGGCGCCGACTTCAACGCCGCGCTGCGGCGGGCCGTCTACGAAGTGGAGCCGAAGTTCGCGGTCATGGGCACGTTCGGTTTCGACCAGCAGTTGAAGTGGGAGATCAACACCGAGCGCTTCGTGATGACGGCGCTCGAGGTCCTGGGCGCCCTGGCCCTGTTGCTGGCGGCGATGGGGCTGTTCGCGATGATGGCCTACAACGTGGTGCAGCGGCGGTCGGAATTCGGCATCCGCCTGACTTTCGGCGCCACCCCGGAATCGATCCGCTGGCTCGTCGTCAGCGGCGGCATGGCGTTGGCCGGCTTCGGGGTGGTCATCGGCCTCGGGCTGGCTTGGGGCCTGTCGCGCTTTATGGAGGCTGCGCTTTACGGCACAGGCGGAGCCGACTGGCTGGTGTTTGGCGCCGCCGGCCTGCTCATGCTCCTCGTGGCCCTGCCCGCCTGCTGGTGGCCCGCCCGCCGCGCCGGCCAGGTCGACGTGGTGAAGCTGCTGCGGTCGGAATAAAAAAGCCCGCACCATGCGTGCGGGCTTGGGAGAAAAATGAAGCCGGATCAGGCGGCCTGTGCCTTGCGGCGGCGCCAGATGGCCAGGCCCAGTGCGCCAATGCCGGCGAGCGCGGCGCAGGTCGAGGGCTCGGGCACGGCGGTGAGCGTTACATTGTCGGCGTAGTAGCCGCCAGGGTAGTTTAATATGTTGCCCGGGGATATCGCCGAAACCAACACCGCGATATAGGTTGTGTTGGTTGGCAAGGTTAGGGAGACGGACGAAAGCTCCCAAGTTGCGGTGTTACTATCCGGGGTAAGAGTGCTGAATTGCAATGCGGTGGGAGACGCAACATCCGCAGGATAATTCGCAATGGAGCCAGAGTATGAATTGATCTGGGTCTGAAAATTGCTGTAAGTGAGATCCGAGCGGTTGAAGTAGGCGGACAAGGTCACGATGAAATTACCGGTCGCTATGCTGCCAGAATAGGCGCTCAGGTCGACGAGCTGAAGGGTATCGGATCCTGTGCCTGTAACTAAACCGTCTGGAGACATCTTATCGAACCGCAGCATTTGGCTGCCCGCAAAAGGCGTGATGGAATTTTCAGTAGTGACCACGGAATTCAGATCGCCGGCCCAGTTGCCCGCGGCAGTGGGGAAGCCGGCCGATACGGCGCTCTCAAAGCCGGGGTTAACAAGCGAAAGTGAAATCTGAGCGAATGCAGGGATGGCGAGCAGAAGCGCGATGGCCGCCGCCACGAGCGGCCGTGAGGGGGTGTGCATGGGCGGCTAAAATGCCGTCACGAGTGGTGAATGCAATCCGACTTAAGTCCTTCCCGGGCCGGGTAATTCGGCCCTATTTTCAGAACTCCGCCGTGCCCGGGGTGCGGGCGAAGGGGATGACGTCGCGGATGTTGGCCACGCCGGTCACGAACATCAGCATGCGCTCGAAGCCGAGGCCGAAGCCGGCGTGCGGCACGCTGCCGTAGCGGCGCAGGTCGAGATACCACCAGTAGGCCTTCTCGTCCAAATGGTGCAGCACCATGCCGGCGCGGAGCTTGTCGAGGCGCTCCTCGCGCTGGCTGCCGCCGATGATCTCGCCGATGCCGGGCACCAGCAGGTCCATCGCCGCCACGGTCTCGCGTCCGTCCGTCTCCCCGTTCTGGCGCATGTAGAACGCCTTGATCGCCCGCGGGTAGTTGTAGACGGTCACCGGGCACTTGAAATGTTCCTCCGTGAGGTAGCGCTCGTGCTCGGACTGGAGGTTGTCGCCCCAAGCAACGGGATGCTCCCAGGTCTTGCCGGACTGGTTCAGGATCCCGACGGCCTCGGTGTAGCTGCAGCGGACAAACGGTTTCTCAAGGACGAAGTCGAGGCGTGCGAGCAGTTCCTTGTCGACGAACTTGCTGAAGAATTCGAGGTCGGCGGCGCAGTGTTCCCTGGCGTCGCGGATGAGATATTTCACGAACTCCTCGGCGAGGTCCATGTTGCCAGGCAGATCACAGAAGGCCACCTCGGGCTCGATCATCCAGAACTCGGACGCATGGCGGGAGGTGTGGGAGTTCTCGGCGCGGAAGGTCGGGCCGAAGGTGTAGATGCTGCTCAGCGCGTGGGCGAAGATCTCGCCCTCAAGCTGGCCGGAAACGGTGAGGAAGGTCTTCTTGCCGAAAAAGTCCTTAGTGTTGTCGACGTGCTTGCCGTCTTCGGTCCTGGGCGGGTTCTCGAGGTCGAGCGTGGTCACCCGGAACATGTCGCCCGCGCCCTCGGCGTCGCTGGCGGTGATGATCGGTGTGTGGACGTAATGGAATCCCTTTTCCTGGAAAAACTGGTGGACGGCATAAGCCAGCCGGCTGCGGACGCGGAAGACGGCGCCGAAGAGGTTCGAGCGCGGGCGCAGGTGCGCGATCTCGCGCAGGAATTCCATCGTGTGGCCCTTCTTCTGGAGCGGATAGGTGGCGTCGGCCTCGCCGAGCACGGTGAATTTTTCCGCGACGACCTCCCACTTCTGGCCGCCGCCCTTGGACTCGACGAGCTTGCCGTGGACCTCGACGGAAGCGCCGGTGTTGGCCCGGGCGACCTGGGCGTAGTCGGGGAGGGCGGCGTCGACGATGACCTGCAGGCCCTTGAGGCAGGAGCCGTCATTAAGCTCGATGAACGAGAAGGCCTTGGCGTCGCGGCGGGTGCGGACCCAGCCCTGGAGGTGGATGGCCTCCATCGGGCCGGTGGCGTTATGGGCGTCCTTGACGAGAGTGCGTGACATGGGGGGATGTTTGCGTCGAGGGAAGAGGCTCCCGCGGGCGGAAGCAAATCAGGAAAACATCCCGGGTTGGCAGTTGCCTCGTTCCCGGACGTCCCCCTATTTCCGGGAGGTTGAAACCCACGGATTCCTCGCTCGCCAACCGCCTGTCACGCGTGCTCATCGGCCTGGGGGTGGTGGTGGGATTGGCGGCCTTTTCGTGGCTGGTATCAGTCGTCATCCTGCCCAAGCGGCTCGACCCGAAGAATCCGCCCATCCACGAGTTTCCCGGAGTGAGCGGTCCGATCGCCCCGACCGTGGTCCCGGCCGTGGTGCCCGCCGACTGGCGGCAATACGACACGGGCGAGCCGTCGCGCCTGGCGATCCTGCTGACCGACGAGAATTCCGACTGGCTCGGGCTGGCGCACGGCCTGAAGACGATCGGCGTGCCCTTCCGCATCACGCGCGATGCCACCGTGGCGGCCCGGCACCGGGTGGTGCTGGTCTATCCCACCATCTCGGGGCGCGCGCTCACCGCGGATGCGCTTCGCCTGCTCGCGGGGCTGCCGGCGCGCGGCGGCACCTTGATCGGCTTCGGGGTCGAGGGCGGGGGACTCGACGAGGTGTTTGGTTTCAGCGGGACCGCGGTGGCCCGGACCCATCGCACGATCCGCTTTGCCGGCGGCGCGGCCGTGACGGCGGAATTCACCGATGTCGCGGAGCAGGAGCTGCCGGTCAACTCACCGGCGGAGGAATCGGCGGTCGCGCAGCTGAGCTACGTCCCGACCAGCGGCGAGCCGCTGGCCCGCTACGGGGACGGCCGGGTGGCGATCCTCCGGCGCCAAGTTGGGACGGGTGCGGCCTATGCCTTCGGGTTTGATGCGGGTTTCCTGCTGCTCAAGGGCTACAACGACCGCCAGGACGGCCTCGCGCGCAGCTACGCGAACGGTTTCGAGCCGCTACTCGACGTGGTGCTGCGGCTGCTGCGCAACCTCTACACCGCCGGCGAGCCCGCCGCGGTCACCCTGCACACGGTGCCGGACAACCGCCCGCTCACGGTGCTGCTGACGCACGACGTTGATTACAGCCGGTCGCTGGCGAACACGGCCGCCTATGCGGCGCTGGAGCAGGGCGCCGGCGTGCCGGCCACGTATTTCATCCAGTGCAAGTATGTGCGCGACTGGAATGACGACGTCTTCCTCGACGATCAGGCCGGGCCGGCCCTGCGGCAGCTCGCCGCCGCCGGCATGGAGATCGCGAGCCACTCGGTCGCGCACTCCCGGAGTTTCAACCAGTTCCCGCCGGGCACGGGCCGGGAACGCTACCCGGACTACCGGCCGTTTGTGCTCAAGCAGTCCGAGACCGTGAACGGCACCATCCTGGGCGAACTGCGCGTCAGCAAGTTCCTGCTGGAGCATTTCACTCCCGGACTCGAGGTGCGGAGTTTCCGGCCGGGCCACCTGCGAAATCCCTTCGCGCTGCCGCAGTCGCTCGAGGCCGGCGGCTACCGCTACAGTTCGGCGACCACCGCGAACAACGCGCTCACCCACCTGCCGTTCCGCCTGACGCACGGCCGGGGAAAGACGGCCGCGACGGGCATCTACGAATTTCCCGTCACCATCGAGGACGAGGCGCCGCCGCAGCTCGACCAGCGCCTGCCCGGGGCACTCGCCGTGGCGGAACGGCTGAGCCGTTATGGCGGGCTTTTCAACGTGCTCATCCACACCGACGTCACCGGCTTCAAGCTGGAGTTTGAGCGCGGCCTGATTGCGGCGCTCAAGGACCGGGCCTGGTTCGACACCGTGCGCGGCTTCGGAGCCTGGTGGGCGGTCCGCGACCGGGTGGAGCTGGATGTCAGCTGCGCCGCCGACCACCTCACGATTCAACTGCGGGCCCCGGAGCCGGTGGAGAAACTGACCCTCGATGTGCCCGCGGGCTGGCGTTACACCGGCGCGGTGCCGGCCCGGCAGACCGGGCGGCGGCTTGTGCTGGACCGGGTCGAAGGCGAACAGCGGCTGGAATTCGCGCGCTGACCCTTACCGCTCGATGCCGACCGGGTAGAGCAGGTAGCGGTCGTCGTAGAACTTCGTGCGCGCGTAAAACCACTGCAGGCGGGCCGTGGGATCAGCGGCAAATTTCGGGTCGGCGGCGAGCTTGGTCGCAAACTCGGCCTTCAGCTTCGGGTCGTCGGCCAGCATCTTCTCCGCCAGTGGGGCGATGACGTAGCCATCGATGTATTCCGTGCGCTGCAGGATCCCGGGGAAGAAGCCCCAGGCGAGAAACGAATCGACGCTCTCCGGTTCGAGCAACGCGACAACGAGATCGCCGAGCGGTTGGTCGGTCGGCACGCGGACGGAACCGGCGGGGAACGCCTCGGTGCGGGTCTCGGCCTTGACCTTGGTCGTGACGAGGTGACGGCCTTCAAAGGGCTGGGCGGCAGCCGTCGGATTCACGAGCCGATACATTTCCAAGATTTGCGTCATCGGACCGGTGTTGGTGTCCAGCTGCACGCCGTGCAGTTTGAGTCGCGCGATGATCTCCGACTGGGCGGGGGAGATCCAGTAGGCCTTCGGGCGGCGGAGTTCGACACCGGGCTTGGTGTTCAGATGAACAGGGAGCTTTTCGTAGGTCTTGGGCGTGCCGAGCCAGCGGACCTCCTTCACGCCCGAGGCGGGTGAGACGAACTCCTCGTAGGCGATGCCGGCGAAATCCATCGTGGTTTGCACATCGGAGTTGCCGCTCCAGTTGAAGGCGAGGGTCGCCGCATGGGACTCGTGGTCGTTCGAGATGGCCGCCTTTACATTGTCCACCTGTTCCCCGAGCAGCTTGAGCGAGGCTTCCAACAGGACGTAAGTGCCGAGGACGCGTTCCTTATAGGGCTTGAGCGAGTGGTTCTCGACCAACACGGACGGAATGTGGCGGAGGTCGCCATAAGCATTCGAAAAGCGCGGGTCACCTGGGCCGGCGTTGATGCCTTCCGTGAGATCGCGGTTATTCTTGGCGAAGATGAGCGGCCCCGGAATGTGCCCGGCGGCCTTGAGCGCGGTGTCCATGGCCGGCCGCCATTGGCGGTCGAGCCATTCGCCGACTTTCGGCGCCCACGCGAAGCCGCCGTCCCAGCCGTGGAAGCCGTAGGTGATGTCGTATTGGTAGTCGATGCCGTCGGTGACATGCAGGTCGAGGTAGAGCGCCGGCCGCCACTCGTTGATCAGCGCGAGCATCGCCTGCATCTCGGGCGCGTCCGCCTTCATGTAGTCACGGTTGAGATTCAGGTTCTGCGCCGTGGTGCGCCAGCCCTGGTGGACGGGGCCGCGCTGGTTGGGGCGGTTCCACTCGGAAGAGCGCTCATGGCCGTCGGCGTTGAAGACGGGGACGAAAACAAAGTTTACGTTGTCCAGCAGGTAGGCCTTGCCCCCGAAGGCGAGGTCGCGGAGCAGCATCATGCCGGCGTCCTTGCCGTCGATCTCGCCGGAGTGGATGCCCGCCTGGGCCAGGAAGGTGGGCTTGGCCACGGTGGCGCGCTTGAACTGGTCATCATGGTCGTTGATGCCTTCCTTGCTGGCGATGACGGCATAGAGGAAGCGCCCTTGGGCGGTCTTGCCGATGACCTTGAGCTCGATGAAGGGCGAGGCGTCGGCCAGTTTGCTGAGCCAGGCGATCGTCTCGTCGTAGCCGGGCGAGTCGGCGAGGTCGGTCTTCTCGGCCGGCGTGATCCACGGGTTGTCCGGTTTCGCGATGAGCGCCTCGCTGGCGCCGTGCCACGGCCGGGCGGGGGGCAGGAAATCCTGCGGGCCGGCGGCGAAAGCGGACGTGAGCAACAGCGGGGCAAGCAGAAGGGAGCGACGCATGCCGGCAGCGAAGCGTGAAACCGCGGAAAGACGAAGCGATTTTCAGGCCGGCCGGCACAGTCAGGGTAATTTTACTGGCGTCCACTTCGTCTCCGGTAACACGATGGCTCCAACCCCGCCCCGCCTTATGTCCCGCTTCACCGTATTTTTGGCCGGTATTCTCCTGTCTGGTGTGCGTCTGGCCGCGGCCGACCACCCGATCACCGATTTCGGCGCCGTGGCCGGGGGCGAGACCCTGAACACCGCCGCGATCCAGGCGGCGATCGACGCCGCGGCGGCCAAGGGCGGCGGCCGGGTGGTCATCCCGGCGGGCGTGTTCCGCAGCGGCTCCATCTTCCTGAAGCAGGGCGTGGCGCTCCACCTCGCCGAGGGCGCGGTGCTGAAGGGCTCCGAGAACATCGCGGACTACCCGAAGCTCAACACGCGCATCGAGGGCCATTTCGAGCCGTGGCGCATGGCGCTGGTCAACGCCTCCGGCCTGACCGGCCTGCGCATCACCGGCCCGGGCAAGTTCGACGGCAGCGGCCCGGTCTACTGGCGGGCCTTCTGGCAGCGCCGGAAGGAGAATCCCAAGTGCACCAACCTCGAGGTCGAGCGGCCGCGCCTGATGTTCATCGAGCGCTGCACCGACGTGCGCATCGAGAACACCGCGCTGGAGGACTCCGGTTTCTGGAACCTGCACCTCTACCGCTGCCGCGACGTGACCGTCGAAAACGTGCGCATCACCATCCCGAGCTCGACGCCCGAGCTCCGCGGACCCAGCACCGACGGCATCGACATCGACAGCTCGCAGAACGTCACCGTCCGCAAGTGCTACATCTCGACCCACGACGACAACATCGCGCTCAAGGGCAGCAAGGGGCCGTTCGCCGACCGGGACGCCGACAGCCCGCCGGTGGAGAACATCCTCGTCGAGGACACCGAGGTCGGCGACGGCAACGGCCTGATCACCTGCGGGAGCGAGGCGACGCTCGTCCGCAACGTCACGGTGCGCAACTGCGTCATGACCGGCCACGCCACGATGCTGACCCTGAAGCTCCGGCCCGACACGCCGCAGCATTATGAGAACATCACGATGGACGGTATCCGCCTCGCCGGCGGCGGCCGGCTGCTGAACGTCGCGCCGTGGATGCAGTTCTTCGACCTCAAGGGCCAGCCGTCGCCGAAGCGGCAGGTGAACAACGTCACGCTCCGCAACATCACCGGCAGCTACCGCACGCTCGGCGTGCTGGGCGGCAACGCCGGCGATATCTTGCGCGACATCACGCTGGAGAACGTGGACGTGAAGCTGACCGACGAGAGTTTCCGGCTTGGGCCGGTGGAGAACCTGCAGCTGAGGAACATCACGGTGAACGGCAAACCGTTCGTCCCGCCGGCGGTCACGCCCCCGCCCCCGCTGCGGACGCAGTAGGCGGGGCGCGTTCAGTCGAACGTTGGACTGACGCCGGGCAGGCGGCCGCTTGCGTTCGTGGCGGGACACCGCCAGCTTGTCGCCCATGACCCCGCCGCCCGACCCCCGCGCCGGCAGTCCCGTCTCCCGGCGGGAATTTTTGGAACGTTGCACCCTCGGCAGTGCCGCCTTGCTGACCCTGACCGGGCGCGCGTCCGCCGCGGAAGCACCCGCCCGCAAGCTGGGCGTCGCCCTCGTGGGGCTGGGAAATTACAGCAACGGCCAGCTCGGCCCGGCGCTGCGCCAGACACAATTCTGCCGCCTCGCCGGCGTCGTGACCGGCAGCCTGGCCAAGGGCGCGCAGTGGGCGCGCGACTACGGTTTCCCGGAGAAGAGCATCTACGGCTACGACACGATGGCGCGGATCGCGGACAATCCCGACATCGACATTATCTACGTGGTGACGCCGCCGGGCCTGCACGCCGAGCACGCCATCGCCGCGGCGAAGACCGGCAAGCATGTCATCTGCGAGAAGCCGATGGCCAACACCGTGGCGGAGTGCGACGCCATCATCGCCGCGTGCACGGCGGCGAAGGTGAGGCTTTCGATCGGCTACCGGCTGCACTTCGACCCGTATCACGAGGAGCTGCGGCGGCTGGTGCGCACGGGCGAGTTCGGGCCTTTCCTGAAGATGGGCGGGGCGTTCGCCTTCCGCATGGGTTCGCTGCAATGGCGCGCGGACAAGAAACTCGCCGGCGGCGGACCGCTGATGGATCTTGGGATCTACGTCATCCAGGAGTCGTGCATGGCGGCCGGTGCCACGCCGGTGGCGGTGACGGCGCGGGAGCGCCCCAAGGCCCGGCCGGATTTTTTCCGCAACGTGGAGGAGTCGATCGAGTGGACGCTGGAGTTCGCCAATGGTGCGCGGAGCGAGTGTCTCACGAGCTACAACGAGGGCGGCAACCGCTTCCGGGCGGAGGCGGCGGGGGGATGGTTCGAGGTCAACCCGGCCTTCACTTACTCCGGGCTGGCGGGAGCGACGAGCGCGGGACCGCTGCGCTTTGATCCGCCGGTGAACCAGCAGGCGCGGCAGATGGATGATTTTGCCCGGTGCATCCTGACCGGCCGCGCCACGCCCGTGCCGGGCGAGATGGGCCGGCGCGACATGTGCATTGTCACCGCCATCTACGAGTCCGCCGCGGCCAACGGCCGGCGCGTTGAAATCAAGGCCTAGTCCGGGGCGTCACAGCCCGCTCCAACCCCTTACCATGAAATCATCCCGTCCCGGCTTCTGGCTGGCCTTCGCCCTCACGCCCCTGTTCCTCGCCGCCCAGCCGGCGGCGCCCGCGACGCTACCAGCGAAACTCGGCTCCACGGTTTTCAAGTGGGAGGACCTGAAGGCCCGGCCCACCGGCAACGGCGAGCGCCGCGACGTCACCGACGGCCCGACCGCCACCTTTGAGGGCTTCGAGTCACACATCACGACCCTGCTGCCCGGCAAACTCTCGCATGCCCCGCACCAGCATGCGCGCGAGGAGCTGATCATCCTGCGCGACGGCACGCTCGACGTGACGATCAACGGCGCCACGACGCGCGCCGGCCCGGGTTCGCTGCTGTTCTTCGCGGCGAACGATTTTCACAACGTGCAGAATGTCGGCGACACGCCGGCGACGTATTTCGTGTTCAACTTCTCCACGGCGGCGACCAGGACCGTCCCGAAGGAGGGCGCGGCCGCGCTGGCCGTGCCCGGCAAACTGGGTTCCACGGTGTTCGACTGGACGAAGCTGGAGGTGAAGGCCGGCAAGGGCGGCGAACGCCGGGCAGTCGTCAATTCGCCGACGACGACGCTGGCGAACTTCGAGTGCCACGTGACGACGCTCAAACCGGGCGAAAGCCCGCACGAGGCGGCGAACGCCCTTCACCGCCATCCCGACGAGGAGATCATGCTGGTCCGGGAGGGCACCATGGAGGTGACGATCAACGGCACGACGCAGCGCGCTGGCGCCGGGTCGATCATCTTTGCGGGATCCAATGACGAGCACGGCTGGCGCAATGCCGGCACTACGACGGCGAGTTATTATGTCATTCGCATCGTGACGGACCTCACGCCAAAGCCGGCGAAATCCTAGCCGCGGGCCGCATATTTCGGTCGCGAGTTGACGGGGAAATGTTTCGCTCGCGGACGATGTTAACTGCGTGGCGCGACCACCTTCGTTCATTGGGCCCGAGCCTGCTGCTCGGCGGCGGCCGGGATCGGCGCGGGGGATGCCGTGACGGTGGCGGGGTCGTGAGCGCGCTTTAAGGTCACGAATTGTGACCGCTTGCGAGCGACATCAATTTCCGCAGCCTGACCCCGTTTGGTTTCCAACCCCAAAACCCATGAATGCGATTCTCTCTGACGCGGCGGCCCGCTCCATCCGTTACCTGAACGATATCCAGACGCGTCCGGTGGCGCCAGCGGCGCAGGCCGTCGCCGCGCTGCGGGCCTTTGACGAACCCCTGCCGCCCGGGCCCACGGATCCGGCGGCGACGCTGCGGTTGCTCGATGAGGTCGGCTCGCCCGCCACCATGGGCATGCCCGGGCCGCGCTTCTTCGGCTTTGTCATCGGCGGCTCTCTGCCGGTCACCCTGGGTGCGAACTGGCTGGCGGGCGCGTGGGACCAGAACGCCGTGCTTTACCGTGCCGCCCCCGGCGTCGCCCACCTGGAGCAGGTGGCCCTGCGCTGGCTGCTCGATGTCCTGCGGCTCCCGGCCACGGCCACCGGGGCCTTTGTCTCGGGCGCGACGGTGGCCAACCTCAGTGCGCTCGCGGCGGCGCGGCACGTGGTGCTGAAGCGCGCCGGCTGGAACGTCGAGGCGCAGGGCCTGTTTGGTGCGCCGCCCATCACCGTGATCGTGGGTGAGGAAGTGCATCCGTCCGTCACCAAGGCCCTCGGGGTGCTCGGCCTTGGCCGCAGCCGCGTGGTCAGGGTCCCGGTGGACGGCCAGGGCCGCATGCGCGCGGACCGGCTGCCGGCCCTGGGCGGACCGACCATCATTTGCGTGCAGGCCGGCAATGTGAACACGGGGGCCTTCGACCCCATCGGGGAAATCTGCGCCAAGGCGCGCGCGGCGGGCGCGTGGGTGCATGTCGACGGAGCCTTCGGGCTGTGGGCGGCGGCCGCGCCGGACCGCCGGCACCTGGTCGCGGGCCTGGCGGACGCCGACTCCTGGGCGACCGATGCGCACAAGTGGCTGAACGTGCCCTATGACTGCGGCCTGGCCTTCGTGCGTGATCCCCACGCCTTGCAGGCGGCCATGGCCATCACCGCGGACTATCTCCCGACCGAGACCGAGCACCGCAACCCGAGCGACTTTACGCCGGAACTTTCCCGCCGCGCCCGTGGCGTGGAGGTCTGGGCCGCGCTCCGCTCGCTCGGGCGGACGGGCCTCGCCGACATGATCGGCCGGAACTGCGCCCAAGCCCGGCGGTTCGCGGAAAAACTCGCGGCCGGCGGCTGCGAGATCCTCAACGACGTCGTGCTCAACCAGGTGCTGGTGGCCTTCGGTGACGCCGAGAAGACCAAGCGTGTCATCCAGGGGATCCAGGCCGCCGGAACCTGCTGGGCGGGGATCACGGTATGGCAGGGCCGCACGGCCATGCGCATCAGCGTGTCGTCCTGGGCGACCACCGACGGGGATGTCGACCGGAGCGTCGCGGCGATGTTGCGGGTGGCCGCCCGCGCCTGAGGCGGCCGGCTTACTTCACAAACTGGCTGCAGAAGGCATGCACCGGCATGGCCTCCAGCCGGGCGCGGTCGGTGAAGAGGGCCATGAGCGACGCGGCCTTGTCCTTGCCGTAGTGGGTGGCGAAGGCGTCGCGGGCTTTTTGCTGCAGGACCGGAATGCCCTCGGCGCGGCGGCGGCGGTGGCCGATGGGAAAGTGGACCTCGATGCGCTCCGTCTTTGAACCGTCCTTGAAGAAGACCTGCACGGCGTTGGCGATGGAGCGTTTCTCGGGATCGAGGTAATCCTTCGAGTAGGATTTGTCCTCGGTGACGACCATCTTGGCGCGGAGGGTGTCGATGCGCGGGTCGGCGGCGACCTTGTCCTCGTAGTGGTCGGCGGTAAGTGCGCCGAAGATCATGCCGATGGCCGTCATGTATTGGAGGCAGTGGTCGCGGTCGGCCGGGTTGTTCAGCGGGCCGGACTTGTCGATGATGCGGATGGCCGACTCGTGCGTCGTGAGCTCGACGCGCTCGATTGCCTCGAGGCGGTCCTTCACGAGCGGGTGCAGCTTCATGGCGCACTCGACGGCGGTCTGGGCGTGGAACTCGGCGGGGAAGGAGATCTTGAAGAGGACCTGCTCCATCACGTAGCTGCCGAGGGGGCGGGCGAGCTTGAGGGTGTTGCCCCTGAAGGAGACGTCCTGGAAGCCCCAGGTCTTGGCGGTGAGGACGGACGGGTAGCCCATCTCGCCGGTCATCGCGATGAGGGCGAGGCGGACGGCGCGGCTGGTGGCGTCGCCGGCGGCCCAGGACTTGCGCGAGCCGGTGTTGGGCGCGTGGCGGTAGGTGCGCAGCGCGGAGCCGTCGAGCCAGGCGTGGGAGATGGCGTTGATGACCTGGTCGCGCGTGCCGCCGAGCATGGCGGCGGTGACAGCGGTCGAGGCGAGGCGGACGAGGAGGACGTGGTCGAGGCCGACGCGGTTGAATGAGTTCTCGAGGGCGAGCACGCCTTGGATCTCGTGGGCTTTCACCATGGCGGTGAGAACATCCTTCATGGTGAGCGGCGCGGGCCGGGCGGGCAGGACGGAATGAAACGCGGCCGGGGCGATGTGGGCGGCCTGGTGGCGCGAGAGCCAGTCGGCGGTGCCGAGGATGGCACCGAGGTTGTCGGAGGGGTGGCCCCATTCGGCGGCGAGCCAGGTGTCGTTGAAGTCCAGCCACCGGATGATCGCGCCGATGTTGAAGGCGGCGGCGACGGGATCCAGCTCATAGGCGGTGCCGGGGACGCGGGCGCCGTGCCTGATGGTAGTGCCGGGGACGACGGGGCCGAGGAGCTTGGTGCAGGCCGGGTAGGCGAGGGCCATGATGCCGCAGGCGAGGGTGTCGGCGAGGCACCAGCGGGCGGTGTCGTAAGCCTCGTCGCTCGTGATCTTCGCGCTCAGTGCGTAGTCGGCGAGGTCGGTGAGGAGCTGGTCGGGGGCGGGGCGGACGTTGGAAATATGCGACGACATGATGGAAATTTCACCACAGTGGCACCGCGACACGACGAAAAAGCCGCCGGGTCATTTCGGTTAACTCCTTTGGGCGAGCGGTCGGAAGGGCCGGGGGTCGGGGCCGGTGTAGTTGGCGCCGGGGCGGATGATCTTGCCGTCGATGCGCTGCTCGATGACGTGCGCGGCCCAGCCGGCGGTGCGGGCGAAAACGAAAAGGGGCGTGAACATGGCGGTCGGCACGCCCATCTCGTGGTAGGCGACGGCGCTGAACCAATCGAGGTTGGGGAACATCTTCTTCTCGTCCCAGAGGAGCGTCTCGATCCGTTCGGCGACGCGGAAGAGATTGAGGTTGCCGTTCTCGGCGCAGAGCTGGCGGGCGATCTCCTTGATAATGGCGTTGCGCGGGTCGCTGACGGTGTAGACCGGGTGGCCGAAGCCGATGACGATCTCCTTGCGGGCGATGCGTTCGCGGATGTCGGCCTCGGCCTGGTCGGGGGAGGAGTAGCGCTGCTGGATCTCGTAGGCGACCTCGTTGGCGCCGCCGTGCTTGGGGCCGCGGAGCGCGCCGATGGCGCCGGTGATCGCGGAGTGGAAGTCGGTGGCCGTGCCGGCGATGACGCGCGCCGTGAAGGTGGAGGCGTTGAACTCGTGCTCGGCGTAGAGGATGAGCGAGCGGTCGAGCGCGCGGACATGCGAGCCGGTGGGCGGCCGCTGGTGCAGCAGGTGGAGGAAGTGCGCCGCGATGGAGTCGTCCGCCGTGTCGACCATGATGCGTTTGCCGTGGCGCGTGAAGTGGTGCCAGTAGAGCAGCATGGACGGGAAACCGGCGAGCAGGCGGTCGGCGAGGTCGCGCGCGCCCGGGGCGGAGGCCGCGCCGGCGCCGGCCGATGGTAGTTTTTCGTGCTCGAGCGTCCCGAGGAAGGAGCAGCCGGTGCGCAGGACGTCCATCGGGTGCGCCGTGGCCGGGATCTGCTCGAGCACGGCGCGCAGCGGGACCGGCAGGCCGCGGAGTTTCTTCAGCTTTTCGCGGTAGGCATGCAGTTCGGCGGCGTTGGGCAGGTGTTCGTGGACGAGCAGGTGGGCGACCTCCTCGTAGGTGGCGTGGGTGGCGACGTCGGCGATGTCGTAGCCGCGGTAATGCAGGTCATTGCCGGTGTGGCCGACGGTGCAGATGGCGGTGTTGCCGGCGATGACGCCGGAGAGCGCGACGGATTTCTTGGCCTTGGGGGTGGGGGCGTCGTCGGACATGGCGGGGCGGTTATTTCGGCGGGGTATAGCCGAGGATGTCGTAGAGGTCGGCGCGGGTCTGCATCCGGCCGACCACGTTCTTCTGGGTGCCATCGCGGCGGATGGCGGCATAGACCTCTTGCGAGGCGGCGGCGGCGGCGCGCGAGGCGCCGAGCGGATAAAGGATCATCGCGATGCCGGTGGCGCGCAGTTCATCCACGGTGAAATAGGGCGTCTGGCCGAACTCGGTGAGATTCGCGAGCACGGGGACCTTCACCGCCGCGGTGAAGGCGCGGAAGTCGTCGAGCGAGCGCAGCGCCTCGGCGAAGATCATGTCGGCGCCGGCGGCGACGTAGGCCTGGGCGCGGGCGATGGCGGCGGGGACGCCCTCGTTGGCGGCGGCGTCGGTGCGGGCCATGACGACGAAGTCGCGGTCGGGTTTGCCGGCGACGGCGGATTTCACCCGTGCGACCATCTCGGCCGTGGGGACAAGGTGCTTGCCCGGCAGGTGGCCGCAAAGCTTGGCGGGGACCTGGTCCTCGAGGTGCACGGCGGCTACGCCGGCGGCGGCCAGCTCGCGGATGGCGCGGGCGGGATCATCCCAGCCGGTGTCGATATCGACGAGCAGCGGCAGCCCGACCCGCTGGGTGATGCGGCGGGCATCGATCAACACGTCGGCCAGTTCCGTCTTGCCGGTGTCGGGCCAGCCGTGGCTGTGGTTGGCCACGCCGGCGCCGGAGAGATAGAGCGCGCGAAAGCCGGCGCGTTCTGCCAGCAACGCCGCGTAGGCATTGATGGCCCCGGCGATCTGGAGGGGGCTTTCGGCCGACAGGGCGGAGCGGAATTTCTGGCCGGGGGACATGGGCATCGGGAGGGAAAAACGGCCGACAAGTTATGTCCGGGTTGGCGCGATGTCGAGGCGGCGGCTGCAGGGCCGGGGTGCACGCTCGTTATTTAAGCGTTTAGGATTAGATGCGCCGTGTTGGCTCTTGCCCAACCGCGCGACAATGGGTGAGATTTGCGGCTATGAAAGTCGTCATACTTTGCGGCGGCAAGGGCACCCGTTTGCGCGAGGAAACGGAATACCGGCCGAAACCCATGGTGCCGGTCGGCAACCGGCCGATCCTGTGGCACATCATGAAGACCTACGCCCATTACGGGCACAAGGAGTTCGTCCTGTGCCTCGGCTACAAGGGGGACATGATCAAGGATTTCTTCCGCAACTACCACTGGCAGACCTGCGACGTCACGCTTTCCCTTGGCCGGAAAACGGCCCCGAAGTTCCACCACGGCCACGGTGAGGAGGACTGGAGCGTGACGCTGGCAGACACGGGCGAGAACTCGATGACCGCCTTCCGCGTGAAGCAGATCCAGCGCTACATCCCCAAGGGCGAGCCGTTCATGCTTACCTATGGCGATGGCCTGGCGAACATCGACATCAAGGCGCTGGCCGCGGCGCACAAAAAATCGCGCAAGGTCTGCACCCTCTCGGCGGTGCATCCCGCGGGCCGCTTCGGGGCGCTGCGCATCGAGGACGACGGCCGCATCCGGACCTTCAGCGAGAAACCCCAGTTTGAGGACGCCCACGTCAACGGCGGCTACATGGTGTGCGAGCACCGGATGTTCGACTACCTGCCGGACAACCCCGCGGTCATGCTCGAGCGCCAACCGATGGATAAACTGGTGCGCGATGGCCAGCTCAACGCCTACCAGCACGAGGGCTTCTGGCAGCCGATGGACACCTACCAGGAGATGCAGCATCTCAACGACCTGTGGACAGCCGGCAAGGCGCCCTGGAAGGTCTGGTGAGCATGGCTTTCGGCGACATCTACCGCGGCAAGCGCGTGCTTGTGACCGGGCACACCGGCTTCAAGGGCTCGTGGCTGTGCGAGTGGCTGCTCGCGCTCGGGGCGGACGTCACGGGCCTGGCGCTGCCGCCCGCGACCACGCCCGCGCTCTTTGACGAGCTCGGCCTCTCCGGCCGCATGCAGGACCGCCGCGGTGATATCCGCGACCTCGCCACGGTGCGCGCCGCGGTGGAAGCGGCCCGGCCGGACTTCGTTTTCCATCTCGCGGCCCAGCCGCTCGTGCGCCTGTCCTACGTGCAGCCGGTGGAGACGTATGCCACCAACATCATGGGCACCGTGCACCTGCTCGAGGCCGTGCGGCTAGCGGGGATCCGCTGCGCCGTCGTGGTCGTGACCACGGACAAGTGCTACGAGAACACGGAGCGTGCCCACGCCTACCATGAGGACGAGCCGATGGGCGGCCACGATCCCTACAGTTCCTCGAAGGGCGCGACCGAACTCGTGGTGTCAGCCTACCGCCGTTCGTATTTCTCGGCCGCGGACTCGCCGGTGAAACTCGCCTCGGCGCGCGCCGGCAACGTGATCGGCGGCGGCGACTGGGCGCTCGACCGCATCGTGCCGGACTGCATCCGCAGCCTGCAGCGCGGCGAGGTCATCCCCGTGCGCAACCGCCACGCCACTAGACCGTGGCAGCATGTGCTGGAACCGCTCAGCGGTTACCTTTGGCTCGGGGCGCAGCTGGCGGCGTCTGCGCCGCGCGGTGAACTCGCCTCGGCGTTCAATTTCGGCCCGCCCCCCGCCGCCACCCAGCCGGTGGCCACGCTGGTCGCGGAAGTGCTGAAGCACTGGCCCGGCAAGTGGGAGGATCGCACCGATCCCAAGGCCGTGCACGAGGCGACGCTGCTCAGCCTGGCCATCGACAAGGCCGCGCGCGTGCTCGGCTGGAAGCCGGTGTGGGATTTTCCCGCGACCATCACGCATACCGTGGAATGGTATCGGTCGGTCTCCGCGGACGCCTCCGTCGCGGCCGGCCTCACGCGCCGGCAGATCACCGCCTACGAGGCGGCGGCCCGCACGCTCAAACTGACTTGGACCCAATGAACCAGACCCCGGCACAACTGAAGGCGGAGATCCTGCGCCTGACCCGTGAATACTCCGCGCTGACCCATGGCGCGAACCGCGCCGGCGCAGACAGCACCGCGCCCTTCGTGGCCGGCCAGACGACCGTGCCCTACGCGGCCCGCGTCTTCAACGCCGACGAAGTCGAGGCGGCCGTCGGCGCGACGCTGGACTTCTGGCTCACCCTCGGGCCCGAGGGCGCGGCCTTCGAGTCCGAGCTCGCCGCCCTGCTCGGCGTGAAGCACTCGCTGCTCGTCAACTCCGGCTCGTCGGCCAACCTCGTGGCGTTTTCGACGCTGACGACCCACAAGCTGCCGGCGGCGAAGCGCATCACGCCCGGCGACGAGGTCATCACCGTGGCCGCGGGTTTCCCGACCACGGTGGCGCCCATCATCCAGGGCGGTGCGGTGCCGGTCTTCATCGACAACGATCCCGCCACCGGCAACGCCCGCGTGGAGCAGCTCGAGGCGGCGTTTTCCCCCGGCAAGACCAAGGCCGTGATGATGGCGCACACGCTCGGCAATCCCTTCGACCTTGGTGCCGTGCTGGAATTCTGCCGGAAGCACGACCTGTGGCTGATCGAGGACAACTGCGACGCGCTCGGCTGCACCTACTCGATGCCGGTGGCCCGCGCCAAGGCGCTCGGCTTCACCGAGAATTCGCCCGGCATCCCGTCCAACGGCACGCACATCACGCGCTTCACCGGCGCGTGGGGTGACCTCTCCACGCAATCATTCTATCCGCCGCACCACCTGACGATGGGCGAGGGCGGGGCGGTCAGCATCGTGCACCGGCCGCCGCTGAAGACCTATGCCGAGAGCTTCCGCGACTGGGGCCGCGACTGCTGGTGTGCGAGCGGCAAGGACGATACCTGCGGCAAGCGCTTCCAGTGGCAGCTCGGCGAATTGCCGAAGGGCTATGACCACAAATACATCTACAGCCACCTCGGCTACAACCTGAAGCCCCTCGACCCGCAGGCGGCCATCGGCCGTCAGCAACTGAAGAAACTGCCCGCGTTCATCGAGGCGCGGAAACGCAACTGGGAAACCCTGCGTGCGGGACTCGCTGATCTCGGCGAGTTCTTTGAATTCTCGCTGCCGACGCACGCGACCGGCTGGTCGAAGGGCAGCTTCACGTGGGACGCCACGGGCTGCCGGACCGACTGCTCGTGGTTCGGCTTCATGCTCCGCGTGAAGGCCGGCGCGCCGTTTTCCCACACGGACCTCGGGCGCCACCTCGACGCGAAGAAGATCGGCAACCGCATGCTCTTTGGCGGCAACCTGCTCCGGCAGCCGGCGTTCGTGCAATTGAAGAAGGACCGCCCGGCCGCGCTCCGCGTCGTGGGCGACATGCCGGGAGCCGACGAGCTGATGCACCGCGCGCTCTTCCTCGGCACCTATCCCGGCCTCACGCCGGCCATGCTGGCCTACGAGTTGGAAGTCATCCACGAGTTCGTCCGTTCCCGCTGATGTCCGTCGCCCTTCCACCGCTGCCCGCCGGGGACCTCGACCACGTGCTCGGGCACACGGGAAAGCTCTGGGCCGGGGCGCACGGGGCGAGCTTCTTCATCACAGGTGGCACGGGTTTCTTCGGGACTTGGCTGCTGGAAAGCTTTGCCCGCGCCAATGACACGATGGGTCTGGGCATGCGTGCGACCGTGCTGACGCGCGATCCGGCGGCCTTTGCGCACAAGGCCCCGCATCTGGCGGCGCGGGCCGACCTGGCCTTTCAGCAGGGAGAGTTACGGACCTTTGCTTTTCCCGCCGGGCGCTTCACTCACCTGATCCACGCGGCGGCTGATACCGGCGTGTGGACGAAGAACGAGTCCGCGGCCGGTTTGATCGAGCGGATCTCCGCCGGCATGCGCCACCTGCTCGACTTTGCCGCCGCCGCGGGCGTCCGGAATTTCCTGCACGTCAGCTCCGGCGCAGTCTACGGTCCCCAGCCCGCGGGGCTGACGCATGTGCCCGAGGATTATGCCGGCATTACCGATCCGCTCCCGGCCGGTGCGGCTTGGGCGGAGGGTAAGCGCGTGGCCGAGCAGCTGTGTATGGCCCATGCGCTGCAGCACGGTTACGCGCTGAAAATCGCGCGCTGTTTCGCCTTTGTGGGGCCGCACCTCGACGAGAACTACGCCATCGGCAACTTTATCCGCGATGCGCTGCATGGCCGGCCGATCCAGGTGACAGGCGACGGCACGCCGCACCGGTCCTACCTTTATGCGGCCGACCTCGCCATCTGGCTGTGGACGCTGCTTTTTTCCGGTGCGCCCGGCCGGGCCTACAATGTCGGCTCACCGGCCGGTCTGAGCATCGCGGAGGCGGCGCGCACCGTGGCCGCGGCCGCCGGCGAGGCACTGCCCGTGAAAATCTCCACCGCCCCCGCGGCCGGTGCACCGCCCAACCGCTATGTGCCGTCGGTCGAGCGCGCCGGGACCGAGCTCGGCCTGCGGGTCTGGATCCCGCTGGACGAGGCGATCCGCAAAACCCTCGCCTGGCAGCGCAGCGCCCGGGCCGTCCTCTCCTCATGAGCGCGAAAAAACTGGGCGTAGCCATCCTGGGCACGGGCAACATCGGCACCGACCTGATGATGAAGGTCCTGCGCTCACCGGTGCTCGAGTGCCGCCTCTTCGCCGGCCGCAACCTGGCCTCACCCGGAATGACCAAGGCCAGCCTGCTCGGCGTGCCCGTCTCGGCGAAGGGCTTCCAGAGCATCATCGACCGGAAGGACGAGATCGCCCTGGTGTTTGATGCGACCAGCGCCATGGACCACCAGAAGCACGCGCCGGTGCTGAAGGAGCTCGGGCTGGTCGCGGTCGATCTCACCCCGGCGAAGGTCGGGCGGATGTGCGTGCCGGCGGTGAACCTCGCCGAGTGCCTGTCGGAACCCAACGTCAACATGATCACCTGTGGCGGCCAGGCCTCGATTCCGATCGCCTACGCGATCAGGTCGGCGAATCCCGGCGTGGAATACCTCGAGGCCGTCTCCAGCATCGCGTCGCGCAGCGCCGGCCCGGCCACGCGCATCAATCTCGACGAATATCTCCAGACGACGGAGCAGGGCCTCCAGCTTTTCGGCGGCTGCCCGCGGACCAAGGCGATCCTCAACCTGAACCCGGCGCAGCCGTGCGTGCACATGCAGACCACGGTGATGGCGAGGATCGCCCAACCCGACCTGGCGCGCACGCGCGCCGCCGTCGCGGAGATGGTCGCGCGCATCCGGACCTACATCCCGGGCTACCAGCTCATCCTCGAGCCAATCGTCGAGAACGGCCGGCTGGTGGCGATGGTGCGGGTCGAGGGCCTTGGCGACTACCTGCCGCGCTACGCCGGCAACCTTGACATCATCAACTGCGCCGCGATTGCTTTTGCCGAGGCCTACGCCCGGCAACGGACCGCCCAAAACTGACCCATGTCCGACGGCAAACCCACCATCACGGTCTGCGACTCGACGTTGCGCGACGGTTCGCACGCCTACAGCCACCAGATCACGCTCGAGCAGGTGAGGGCCTACGCCACGGCGGCGGAGGCGGCGGGATTTAACTTCCTTGAAGTGGGTCACGGCAACGGGCTCGGCGCCTCGTCACTGCAGGTCGGCGAAAGCCTCGTGCCCGAGGGCGAGATGCTGCGCGCCGCCAAGGCCTGCCTGAAACGCACCAAGCTGAGCGTCCACGTCATCCCCGGCTTCGCGACCATCAACCGGGAGATCGCGCAGGCGATCGACGCGGGCGTCGAGCTGTTCCGCGTCGGCTGCCACTGCACTGAGGCGGACATCACGCAGCGGCACATCAGCCACGTGCGCTCGGCGGGCCACGAGGCCTGGGGCGTGCTGATGATGAGCCACATGGTTTCCGGCGAGATCTTGCTCGAGGAGACCAAGAAGATGCAGTCCTACGGCGCCCAGGGCATCGTGCTCATGGACTCGGCCGGGGCGTATTTTCCGGCCGACGTGACCGCCAAGGTCGGACTGCTGGCGTCAAAGCTCGAGGTGCCGGTCGGTTTCCATGCGCACAACAACCTGGGCCTCGCGGTCGCGAACTCCATCGCCGCGCTCGAGGCCGGCGCGCGCATCGTCGACGGCACGGGCCGCGGCTTCGGGGCCGGGGCCGGCAATGCGCCGATCGAGCTGATCGCGGCGGTGCTGATCAAGCAGGGTTACACCACCGCCCTCGACCTCTACAAGGCGCTCGATGCCGGCGACCTCGCGGCAAAGCTCTTCGCCGGCTCGCTGCCCGAGTCCAACGGCGTGACCATCGTCAGCGGCATGACGGGCGTCTTCTCCGGTTTCGCCAAGCCCGTGCAGCGGGCCGCGAAACAGTTCGGCGTCGACGGCCGAGACATCTTCTTCGAGCTCGGCCGGCGCAAGGTGGTCGGCGGCCAGGAGGACCTCATCCTCGAGGTGGCCGATTTGCTGGCCCGGCGCGCGAAGGAGACGGGCAAAGTCCCGCCGACGCCATGAACGCCGCGATCGCCCTCGTCCGCGCCGACGCCGAGGCCGTGCTGCAAGGCCGGGTCGAGGCCCTGGCCCCGTTGCGCGGGCAGCATCTCTTTATCACGGGCGGCACGGGTTTCCTCGGCACGTGGCTGCTGGAACTCGCGAAGGTCCTCAACGAACGGCACGGCTTCGGGCTGCGCGTCACCGTCTTCAGCCGCAACACGCAGGCCTTCGCCGCGCGCTGGCCGCACCTCGGCCGGGAGAAGTGGGTGACGCTGCAGGACGGCGACATCCGCTATTTCACCGAGCTGCCGCGCGACGTGCGTTATGTCATCCACGCCGCCGCGCTCACCGACCGCCGGGTGTTCGCCTCGCACCCGAGCGCCGTGGCGGAAACGAACACGGTCGGCACGCTGCGGATCCTGCGGGCGGCCACGCTGCTGGAGGACCTGCAGAAGGTCGTGCTGCTGAGCTCGGGCCTGGTCTATGGCGCCCAGCCCTGGGACCAGCCGCGCATCAATGAGGATTTTGGCGGCGTCCTGAGGTGCAACGACGTCAACGCGGTCTACCCGGAGTCCAAGCGCCTCGCCGAGGTAATGGCGCAATGCGCGATCAGCGAGAGCAAGCTGCCGGTGGTGACGCTCCGGCCCTTCGCTTTTGTCGGACCCTACCAGTCGCTGCAGCTGCCGTGGGCGGTGACGGACTTTATTCGCGACAGTTTCCGCGGCGGGCCGATCCGCATCATGGGCGACGGGGCGACCGTGCGCAGCGTCATGTATTACAGCGACTTTGCCTGCGGGGTGCTGCTGGCGCTGGCCGCGGGCAAGCCCCGCACGACCTACAACCTCGGCAGCGACGAGCCGGTGGACCTGCTCACGCTGGCGCAGAAGATCACGAAATATTTCTCGCCGGTGCCCGAGATCAAGCTGCGCCTCGGCCAGGCCGGCCATGATCGCAACCGGCTGGTGCCGGACATGACCCGGCTGACCCGGGATACCGGCTTCAAGCCCACCGTCCCGCTCGACGCGGCGTTGCAGAAGACCATCGAGTGGCACCGGCTTACCGGAGGCTGGCAAAGCACCTCCCCCTTTAACCATGCAGCGCAAAGTCAGTGACCTGATCGCGGAGTTCTTCGAGAAAAAAGGCGTCAAACACGCCTTCGGCATCATTGGCTCCGCCAATGCGCACATCTTCGACTCGATCTTCTACCAGTCGAAGATCGAGCTGATCTGCCCGCACCACGAGCAGGCTGCGACCATGGCGGTGCAGACCTACTGGAAGGTCAGCGGCCAGCCGTCCTTCGCGCTCGTCACCGCCGGGGCGGGCTCGAGCAACGCCATCACGGGCGTGCTGTCGGCCTGGGCGGACTCGATCCCGTGCCTCGTGATCTCCGGCCAGGAGAATGCGCGCTACATCACGCCGGACTTCGACCGCCGCATGTATGGCATCCAGGGTTACGACAGCCCTTTTGCCGTCAGCAAGATGACGAAATACGCGGCGCGCGTGATGATGCCGGAGCAGACGCTCTTCGAGCTGGAGAAGGCCTGGCACCTCGCCACGACCGGCCGGCCGGGCCCGTGCTGGGTGGATTTTCCCCAGAGTGTGCAGTCCGCCATGGTGGAGGAGGACAAGCTGCCGCATTACACGCCGGCGGCGCTGCCGCCGGCGGTCGCGCCCCTCCAAGGCGAGGCCCTGCGCAACGAGGTGACGGCGGCGCTGGCGCGGTTGCGCGGCGCGAAGCGGCCGCTGCTCTGGCTGGGCGTGGGCATCCGCATGGCGGGAGCGGCGGCGGAGCTGAAGGCGTTCGTCGAGTCGCTCGGCGTGCCGGCGCTGGTGACGTGGTCGGCGATCGACCTGCTGCCGGCCGGCCATCCGCTGGTGATGGGCAGCGCGGGGGTCTACGGCCAGCGCGCCGCCAACTTGATCCTCCAGAGCTGCGATTGTCTCGTGACTATCGGCACCCGGCTGGCGATCCCGCAGGTCGGCTATGACGTCAGCGAACTCGCGCGCGCGGCGAAGGACATCACCGTCGTCGACCTCGACCCGGCGGAACTGAAGAAATACCCGGAACGCTTCAACCACCCGGTGCGCGCCGACGCGGGCGATTTCATCCGCGAGGCGCAACGGCAGGTCGCCGCGGCGCCGCTGCCGGTGCAACCCGGGTGGCTCGGCTGGTGCGGCGAGGTCCGCACGCGTTTCCCATGGATCGGGCCCGAGCACGCGGACAAGGACGGCTTCATCAACTCCTACCGCTTCATGGAGAAGCTGGTCGGACACCTGAAGCGCGACCATGTGATCGTGACGGACATGGGCACGGCGCTGCTCAGCGGCCACCAGGCGTTGCGGATCACGCCGCCGCAGCGGCTGATCACCTCGCAGGGTCTCGGCGAGATGGGCTTCGGCCTGCCCGGCGCCATCGGGGCGTCGTTCGCGTTGAACCGCGGCGAGGTGATCTGCCTCAACTGTGACGGCGGCATGATGATGAACCTGCAGGAGCTGCAGACCGTCGCGCACCACCAGTTGCCGATCAAGCTGATCATCTTCAACAACGACGGCTACCTGATGATCAAGCACACGCAGAAGGCGGTGCTCAAGGGCCGCTACGCCGGCACGGACGCCAAGTCCGGGGTGTCGTGCCCGGACTTCAGCAAGCTCGCGGTTGCGTTCGGCATGCCGGCGTTCCAGGTCCGCACGTGGGCGGACTTCGACCGCGAGATGCCGAAGGTGCTGGCAGCGGCCGGCCCGGTCATCTGCGAGGTCTTCATGGCGCCCGAGCAGTTCTTCCACCCCAAGCTGGGCATCTCGGTGCAGCCGGACGGCACGCTCATCTCGCCGCCGCTCGAGGACCTCTCGCCTTTCCTGCCGCGCGACACGCTGCGGGCCAACCTGCAGGTGCCGCTGCACCAGAAGTCGGAGAAAATCCAGCCGTCCTGAGCCGCCGCCGCGCTGCTCAGAAGTTGAGGCGTTCCCGCTCCACCACGAGCGGGCGCTTGGTGACCTTGGTGTGGATGGCGCCGATGTATTCGCCGAGCACGCCGATGAAGAAGAGCTGCACCGAGCCGATGAAGAACAGGCCGACGACCACCGGCGCGGTGCCGAGGGTGAAGCTGTCCCACTTGACCAGCTTGTAGCCGAGATAGCCGAGGCTCACGCCGAGACAGAGCATGGACATCATGAAACCGACCATGGTCGCGAGGCGCAGCGGCACCTTCGTGTGGTTGGTGAACCCGAGCATCGCGATGTCGAAGAGGGTGTAGAAATTGTTCTTGGTGAAACCGCGCGTGCGGCGGGGCTGCACGAAAGGCACGCGGGCGACCGGATAGCCGATCTCGGAGATCTGCCCGCGCAGGTAGGGGTAGGGATCCTCGCTGGCCCGGAGATGCTCGACCAGCGCGCGGTCGTAGAGGCCGAAGCCGGTGAAGTTGAGCAGCAGGTCGACGTCCGCCAGCCGCGCCACGGTCTTGTAGTAGATCTTGCGGACGAGAAAGAAAAGCGGCCCCTCCGCGCTTTCGTTTTTCACCCCGGCGACGGCCTTCCAGCCCTGCTCCCACAGCGGGATGAACTGTTCGATCAGCTCGGGCGGATCCTGCAGGTCGGAGGCGAGGAAGACGACCGCATCACCCGGCGCCTGCAGGATGCCGTGGTAGGGTGAGCGGATGTGGCCGAAGTTGCGGGCGTTGAAGATGACCTTCAGGTGCGGGTCGGCCGTGGCCAGCCGGCGCAGGATCTCGGGCGAGCGGTCGGTGGAGCAGTTGTCCACGATGAGGTAATTCCATTCATACTGCGGGAATTTCCCAGTCACGGCGCGGACCCGGCGCAGGAGTTCCTCGAGGTTGCCCTCCTCGTTGTAGCAGCCGCTGACGACCGTGATTTTTTTCATGGCTTCGACGAAGTCGCCTGGGTCGCTTCGCCGGTGGGGGAGGCGCCATAGGGCTTGAGGCCCATGGTGTCGGCCAGCTCCTGCGGGAGGGCGATTTCCAGTGCTTCTTCGGGGAGATACAGGAGCGGGATGTAACGGGCGCGTCGATAGAAATCATCGACTGCCTCCCAGCGGGCCTTGTGCAGGAAGATCAGCGGGCGGACGCCCTGGATGTAGCTCCAGCGTTTCACGTTGTCCGCGTTGTCGGCCAGGCCCATCCAGGTGACATAATACGGCGTGGGGTTGGCGCGGTTGGCGACAAAGCAGAGGAACAGCGCGTCGTTGCCGATGAGCGCGGCGGGCAGTTCGGGCTGGCGGGACAGGACCGGGGCGAGGGCGTCCGCGATCCGGCCGTAACTTTTCGCCTGCTCCGGCGCGACCTTCATGCCGCGCAGGACGGCCGGGGCGGTGAGCGTCACCAGCGGCCGCGCGAGCGACGCTTGCGCGGACCGGACCTTCGCCCAGACGGAAGGCAGGAGGGCGGCGGTCATTACCAGCGCCACTACGGGCGCCGGCCAGCCCAGCCCGCGCCAGAAAATGAAGACGACCAACCCGAAGGCGGGCGCCAGCGACCAGATGATGTGCCAGGAGTCGGGCACGGGGTAATATTGCACCAGCGAACCGAGCGACACCGCGGCCAGGCTCGCGACTAGGAAAAACTCGGCGGACCTGGCGGCGCGGGTCATGAAGGCTTGCGCGACACTGGCGACGGCCTGCCCTAGGACGATCACCGGCAGCAGGGCGGTCCACCCGCCGTCGCGCAGCGCCAGCACGTGGAGCACCCGCTCGTGCTGCCAGGCGAGGAACACGCCGAGGCCGAGATAATACGCGAGGCTGACGCGCGGGGACAGCGCCGGCCGGAAGCGCTTCACCAGGCGGGGGACGGCGGCGGCCAGCAAAAGCAGCAGCAGGCCGGCGCCCTCGCGCGGATGAACGAACACCGTGACAAAATTATGCCAATCCACGTTCACGCTCCCGAGCACCCATTTGCGCGGCCAGACAAAGTTCTGATACCACCACTCCGGCCCGGCGCCTGACAGCAGCACGCCGCCCAGCAGCAGCGCATGCACCGCGCCGAAGCCCCCGAGCAAGGCGAGCAGCGTGGTCCGGCGCGACTGGCCGGCGGGTGTCCACCCGGTCCACCACAGCGCGAGCCACACCGCGCCCACGCATCCGGCCATGAGCACGCCGACGGGCTGCCGGCACCAGAAGGCCGCCGCCGTGGCCGCGCCCAGCCAGGCGGCCCAACGCGCCGGCTGCTCCCCCGCGATCATCCGGAACAGCGCGTAGAGCCCGACGCCCTGGAACATCAGCGCAAATACCGACGACCAGGGCAGCAGCATCCAGTATTGGCCGAGCCAGTTCTTCTCGTAGCCGGGGATGAACAGCATGAACAGGCCGCAGGACAGCACGGCGAGGGAACGGGGCAGGATCAGCCGCCACGCGGCATAGAGGGAAAACAGCGTCGCCGCATAGGCCGCCACGGTCAGCAGCCGGAGGGCCAGCAGGGTGGGCTGGAACCAGAGCGCCATGACCTGCAGGTAAGTGGTGAGCGCGCCGTATTGCGTGAAGGTATCGCGGAACAGCACCTGCCCCCCGAGCACATCGAGCGCCGGTTTGAGCATGACCCCGTCGTGGTGCGGGTCGATGCCCAGCGGCGCCAGCGGTGCCAGCAATGCGACCAGCCCGGCGGACAGCGCCCCGGCGATGAGGGCGTCGCGCCTATTCATGATGAAGGGCGGTGGCGGGGAACTGCCAGGCGGGGCGGCGCATCGGGTCTTTTTCTGTGGGTTCGCCCGGCAAAGGGAAAGCGCGAAAGGACCCCGGCGTCACCGGGGACCGGCCAGCAGCCGCTTCGTTTCCCGGCCCAGATAAATCAGCAGGGCACGCCACAGGCAGGCCACCAGAGCCCAGGTGAAAAGCTGCCCGATCTGGATCGTCACCTCTAGCCACCGGCGCGCCACGGGCGGCGACAGCATGTCGGTGAAGACACTGAGATTGATCGCCAGCGTGGCGCCGCCCTCAAACCAGAGCACGGCCAGCAGCAGCGATCGCGTGATTTTGCGCCAGCGGTCCTCGGCCGGGTCCAGGGCCGCCCGCCAGAGCCACGGCAGCAGCCAGAGGGCGAAGACCATCTTGTAGAGGTAGGACGACCCGTGCAGGAAGCAGCCTACGATCATGACGGCACCGCACGCGAACTCGCGCTCGAGCGCGCGGGCCTCTCCGGTGGCGGGCGGGGCGTGCCGTGCCGCGCTGCGCCACCAACTGGCGGCCATGGCCAGCAACATGAGGGCGGCGGCCAGCCACCCCCAGGCGGTGGCGGACGCAAGGCTGAGGTTGCGGAAGAAGGCCGGCGCCCCGAAGGCAAACAACCAGGACGGGGCCGGGGTGTGGCTGGCCGCGGTGCGCAAGGCCGGTTCCAGCGAGGGCCAGGCGAGCACCAGCACGAGCCCGTAAAGCAGGACCCAGCCGGCGAACCCCCGCCGCGAGCGCGCATCGAGGAGGATCACCACCGCCGCGAGCGGGAAATATTTCAGCACGGCGGAAACCGCCAGCAGGAGGATGGCGAGGGCGCGCACGAAGCCGCGCTCGTGGCGCAGGCAGCCGAGCGCCAGGCTCATGAGCACAAAGACCACCAGGTCGTGGTTGGCGCGGTTGACCAGGAAGAGCAGGGGCGGGGATACGAGCACCAGCAGCAGGCCGGCGCCCTGTCGCCAGCCCGCCGGCCGCAGCAGCAGCACGGTGCTTGCGAGGGTGAGCCCGAGCAGCAGCGTGCCGAGCCAGGCGATGTCCTCGCGGGTCAGGCCCAGGCGGCCGCCGACCAGCCACCACGAACTGAAACCGTGCGGTCGGTGATAGGGGTCGAGCGGGTTGCTGACGTAGGGATTGTGGCCGAGCTGCGCGGCTTCACCGGCCGACACCAGGTTGCGCAGGTCCAGGAACGGCTTGTCCGCCTCGCCGATGCCCGTGAGCAGCCAGACGCCCGGAGTGAAGAAACAGGCGACCCAGATGGTCGCGGCGAGCAAGGCCGTCAGGAAAGGAATCTCCCAGGCGGGACGGCGGGACAAAGGGGCGGGCGGGCCGGGGTTGGTCAAGACACGCAGCCTCCGGGGCCAGGAAGGGAATTCATGGAAGGGCGTGCGTGGTGATGATTCCTGGAGAAATGGTGCCCGGGGTGGGACTCGAACCCACACTCCTTTGCAGGCCACGGATTTTAAGTGGCGGCTAAGGGTCCCCGAGCGTCCTCCAGCGTTTCAGAAGTAATTGGTGATACGCAAGGAGACGTTGCGGGACGGCTGGGGATTGGGGCCCCAAAAAGACCCCCGCGGACAAGAAGGCAAGAATCCGGGGGTGTTTTGCGCGCTGCCGTAGCTCTGTGCTTACAGCCCCTTGCCTCACCTCGGTCCGAAAACTCGTTCGTGCTAGAATTCAAAGTGAACAACACACCACCCACCACTCCCCCCTCCGTCAACCCCAACAAGGTTCTCCTTCGCGGCGGTATCACCATCCAGCGCATTCCCCGAAAGATCGGCGGCCTGACCTACTACTCGAAAAATTGGTATATGCGGGTCCAGGTGAAAGGCAGCCGCTCCTGGATCAAGCTTGGCCATGAGCTCAAGGCGGCAACCGCGAAAGCCTACGGAACCGCCACCGCCGTGGGCGCCGGCGGCCTGTCTGCCCAACTCGGTTTCCAGCAGAGCAAGGTGAAGCAGCCAAAAATGACGCCCGCGACTTTGGGTGAGTTGATTGACGAAATTGAGCTTTCCACAGGTGTTTTCGATAAGGCTAAAGCCAGCACCGTCCATGAATACCTTCTGTCCCTGAAGCTGGTTGTTCGTGAAGTGGCCGAACAAAAGATGGGCCGCAAGATCGAGAACGCTGAGATCCTCGAACTGCCGAGCAGTTGTATCACGGCCGCCCTGGTCCGTGATTTCCGCAATCTTCGGGTTCAAGGTGTCCCTGAGGGGCCGGAATCAAAAACCGCTCGGCTCACAGCGAATGGTCACCTTCGTAACGCCCACGCGGCCGTGGCGCCCAATATCATCGATCACCTGCGGGACAAAGGAATGAACATTCCCGATCTCACGCTTTTCCGCAGCAGTCCCCTTTTTAAGGATCTCCGCACGGTCTACGTCCTGCCTCCGGACAATGTCATCATGGGTGTGGCCAAGGCCATCCGGACTGAGCTGCCTGCGCATTCCAACCCCTTGTTTTATCCGGCAGCGTTGCTCGCCGAGCAGGCCGGGCTTCGGCGTAAAGAGATCGTGCATGCGAAGTGGTCATGGTTCGAAGCAGCGGGCCAGCCTGTGATCCGCGTGATGACTGGTGAAGGGTTTACTCCAAAAAACAACCGCTGGAGGCGGGTGAAGATTTCGCGCTGGTTGTTCAACGAGCTGCAGAAATACAAACGCGACGACAGTGAATACATCCTGGCCGGTTCCAGCCGCTGGTGGGTGGATAACGAGCTGCACGGCCTGGTGCAGTGGCTTCATCTCAAGGGCATCAAGCCCGAGAAGCCCATCCACGAGTTGCGGAAACTGTTTGGTGCGTTCCTCGCGGGTTACTACGATCTCACCGTAGCGCAGCGCCAGTTGGGGCATTCGACCCCTCTCATTACGAATGATTTCTACGCGGGTATCGACCACTTCAACTACGCTTTGGCAAAGATTTGGGAGGAGCCGGAGTTGGTGGGCTCACTCGAGGAACTCATGGCCCAGATCGTCGCCGCCAACAATGGAGAGGTAATGCATATGCCGGAAAGTGCATTCGGGTTTCGCCGGTTTCATTGACCCGGAAAAGAATGGACGTGAGCAGAGGGAGATCAGGGGCGCGCCGTCAGGGACGTAACTGTCCCCTGATGAAAATCCTACACGTAAGCGACCTTCACTCCACTGCCACATGGTTCGACCACATAGTAATCGATCTGAAAAAGCACACGATGGCTCACAACAGCGCCGAGTTATCAAGAATAACACCCACGAAACTCAACTTCACGCCCTAACATCTCATCATATTACATCAAAGCTCCCATGATCCTGAACTACATGCTATCAGTGTTGGCGAAGCCTGAACTTGCGACCGGCGTGATTGAATGCGCGTTGCGCTTGTTGCTTTCAGTGGAAGTGCGCAAGCAGTGCATTGCTATGGCGGTATTGATCGGCCTTGTGGCCGCGACTCCTAGGCCAAGGCGAAGGTTGCGGATAGCGCGAGCGAGAGCGCGAAAGCGGACATCAGGCCGATCACATTTGCGGAGCTGATGGGGCAGATGGCCGAGGGCGGCGTGAACGCGGTTGATCATGATCATGAATAGGCCGTTGAGGCCTGCACATTCGTCCACTTCGTTGAAATACACGATGAGGCTAGCTGGGCACACTTCGAGGTGCTCCTGCAGGCCTGGGCTCAAATTCCAGCGGCCAGTGGACCGTAAGTGGAGTGCCACAAGGCGCGGCATACAGCATAATCCAAGCCTCTTGCGTAGCTGAAGCTATACGGCGGGCACGACATTTCCCGGGAGATAGTATTTGAGCTTTAGCAGTGAGAATGTCTCCATTTCTCGAATGGCATTCCGTATTATCATCGCCTTGATGGTGCTGGTTTCGGCCAAGGCCGATGCCCTTCAAGTGCTGGGGACGGACGCCCCTTTCCGGCGCGTGATCGAATCCACAGAGACACCCGCCAACGGCTTGTTGCTGAAGGGCGTGTTCCGATTGGGTGATCGCCATCTGCTCAGCATTTTCGAGACTGGCAAGGGTGTGGCCCGATGGCTCGCCGTCGGCGAGGAACGGGCTGGGCTGAAGATAGTCGCTTACGATCCGACTACCCAAGTCGCCGAGGTGAAGCGCGCCGGCCGCACCGAACGTCTGCGCCTCACCCCGGCGGAGAACCACCCCAAATGACCGCTCGCTCCACTTCCATCTTCGCCCGCCGCAGGGTTGGCGGATTCACCCTGCTCGAAATTCTGGGCGTTCTCGCCATCCTGGCGATGCTGGCTACGCTAGCGGTCACGCAGATCGACAAGGTCTTCAGCAGCAGCCAGCAGACCGTGGTGCAGGTTTTCGTGAGCGACTCGCTGCGTGTGCCGCTCCTGCGCTACCGCATGGACATGGGTGATTACCCGACGACCGCCCAGGGCCTCGAGGCCTTGCTGCAGGCGCCGGCGAATTCGGGCACTCGCTGGAAAGGCCCTTACCTGCAAGTGCGCGGCGGCAGCAAACAGCTTGATCCCTGGGGCCAGCCTTACGAATACCGCGGCCCCGGCCTCAAGAACCCGGCCAGCTACGACGTGTTCTCGGCCGGCCCCGATCGCAAGGCCGGCACGGAGGATGACATCGGCAACTGGTAAGTCCCGGTGCCCGGCGCAGGCCGGGCAGACCCTGCTCGAGCTGCTGCTGACGCTCGCGCTGATCGTCCTCGTGCTGGGCGGGGCGGTGGCCACGCTCGGCGGCGGGCGCGCCCGGCCTCCGGCCGACGTCGCGGTCGACGACATCGCGGCCACTTTCCAACGCGTGCGCCGCGCCGCGGTCAGCGAGGGGCGCACGCTCGCGCTCTTGTGGATGCCGGACCCGCCGGCCTTGAGCTGGCGCGAGGCCACCTTGACGCTGCCGGTGCACGAAGGCGTGCGACTGACACTGCTGGACGGGCCGATTGTGGGCGCGGCGGCCTTCGAGATATTTTTCCGGCCCGACGGCAGTTGCGACTCCGTGCTCATCGTAGTGGCCACCGGCACCCCGACGGAGAGGCGCTGGCGGGTGGATCCATGGACCGCTCGTCTGACTCCGGAGGAACTCCGGCGATGATACGGGGAAACGCGCGCGGTTTCACGCTGCTGGAAACGGTGGCAGCGCTGGCCATTTTTGCCTTCGCCGTGACCGTGCTCAGCACCGTCTACGTGGCTGGGATCGACGCTCGCGGGGCCACCGTGGCGAACCGGGGCCGGCAGGCCGCCACCCGGTTCGTGCGCGACACCGTGGTCGCGCTGCCCACCCGAGCCGAAGTCGAGGCCGGTGGCACTGAGCCGCTGCCCGGTGGACCTGCGGTGCGCTGGCAAGCCCGTGTGATGCCGCTAGAATTTACCGGACTTTACGCCGTCGAGGTGGCCATCGAGCACGGTGATGGCCGACCGCCACCGGCGGAACCCGAGCGCTTGGAACTCTTCCGCCCGGCGTGGGCCCGGCCGGCGGAAACGCAGGTCTGGTCGCGCGAGTCCGCCAAGCGCTGGAAGAAGCCGGAGGAGCGTGCAAAATGAAGGTGAGCCGCGCCACGACAGGTTTCACCTTACTCGAGATACTGCTCGCCCTTGCGATCTTCGCCCTGTTGGCCGCCAGCATGACGGCGTGGCTGGCGTCGCTCGACGATTTGTGGCGACCCGAGCGCCGGCAGGGGCTGGACGAGCATGCTTGGACGGCCACCCGCCGGCTGGAGCGCTGGTTGCGATCCGGTCAGGCAGCCGACCGGTTGCAAGCCGGACAATGGTCCGACCAGACCGGTTTCACCACCGGATCACTGGTGATGGACCATGCACGCGACCTGTTTGACCGCCCGGTGGGCGGCGGGGCGCTCGCACGCTCCGCCCTGGTGATGCTGCCACGCCGCGGCCTGCTTCTAGTGCGGTTGGGCGGCGTCGACGATGGCACTGTGCTGGCGGTATCACCCTGGGTGGAGGAGATATGGTTCCATTACCGCTCGAACCCTGGCGACCAGTGGGAGACTCAGCCCGCGGCGGCCGCCGCAGAGGGGCGTCTGCCGCGGCGCGTGCAGTTGGTCTTCCGATGCGAGGGCCAGGAAATCTCGACGGTGCTTGACTTGCGGCCGCCGGTCCCGGGCAAAAACAAATCATGAACCGGCCCTGCCATCGACGCCCCCGCTGCACCGCTGGCATCGCCTTGCTGGCAGTGCTCGTTTTTGTCGCGCTCGGCTCGGCCGCCACGATCGTGCTGGTGGACCGAGTGGCGGTGGAGGTGATGACCGAGGCGCGCGCGCGCCGGCAGGAACAGTTACGACATGAGGCGGAAAGCGCGCTGGAGGCTGCCCGGGCGCTGCTGGCTGAGGCGGGCCGCGAATTGCAGGGCCTGCACCATCCCGACGAGGGTTGGGGGGAACTGCTCCGCTCGGGGAGCGTGGCCCCTGTCACCGTGAGCGCTGTGGATCTGAGCGGACGGGTGTCGATTGCCATGCTGGACGAGGCGGCGGCGCGCCGCTTTTTCCTGTTGCTTGGTGAAAACGACACCGTGGCGCGCGCCGCCGCTGCCGCTTGGAAAGCTCACCAAGGAACGGTCGAAGCCGGCGCACGTCTGGCCGAGAACTGGGTCGCGCTGTGGCGACTGCCAGGTTTCGCCGCCTGTGCTGGACGGAATGACAAGGAGATATTTGAGCGTAGCGCCCGCGCCCGGGAACTGCTCGCCTTGGAGCGTTTCGAGCGATGCAACGTCAACGCCGCCACCGTGGAGACGCTCGTTCTGCTGGGTCTGTCGAATGAAGACGCGAAACAGGTGCAGGCGCAGGTCTTGCTGGCCCGGGCGCGCGAGGGATCGCTGCGCAAGCTCGCTGCAAGGCTGGAAGAGAACGAAACCACGTGGAGCCGGCTAGCGGTGACGGCGCAAGTGATCGAACTGAGGATCCGGGCGCATGTGCCCGGGCTCGATGGGTGCCAGCTGCGTGCAGTGCTGCAGCTCGGCGAGGGCGCGGCCAGCGAAGCGGGCGCCCCGGCCACCGCGGAGACGGAGGCTCGCACCGAAAAACAGCGGCTCGAGGCCGTGGCCCAGGAAATCCGGCGCCGGCGCGCCCTGCGGGGCAGCGCCGCATCCGCCGTGAATCAGAGTGCGAACCCGGTGGGGTCGCAGAACTACCAGTTGATTGAAACGGAAGAATCGTTCATTGAACCGGGAGCCTGATTCTTGTTATGCCAGTCGCTGAAACCATGTTCGCTGACCCCGCCATCGCTCCGGCGGTGCGCCTCCTGCCAGGCAGACACTTTTTCCTGCGGGTGATCCCGGTCGAGCCCGGCGCCGGGGCGGCCGGCCAAGTCGGGCTGTTTCTCGAGCGCGTGGTGCCTTTTCCTGCCAGTCAACTGGCGGGCGGTTTCCTGCTCGCGCCCTCGGGCCGGCAGGCGCTCGTTTTCGCGGCGCACCGGCCGCGCCTTGAGCGCGAGTCGCCCGGCGGCTGGGCCGGCGCCGCGACCGTGCTGCCCGACGTGCTCGCGCTGGTCCTGGCGGCCGAGGCCGCCGGCGCCGAGCGCGAGCACGACTTCAACGGCCGCCGGTGGGTGGCGGCTTGGGACCAGGCCACCGGCTGGCTGGGTGATCTGAGCGTCGCACCCGGCAACGGAGCAGGAACTGGCGAAGCTGCAGCGAGTCTGCGCGGAGACGGGGTCGAGCTGCTTTTGACCGGCGCCAACGGTGTTCCGATCCACGTCGGGCGCCTGACGGGCGTGCGGTTGCATCAGGCCGATGTGCGCGGCGCTGCGGAGGCCGCCGTCACCTGGCGGGCGCGCCGTCAGGGTCGTTGGCTGGCGCGGGCGACGGGCGCGGCCTTGCTGGCGCTGACCGTCTTGGGTGTGA
>Ga0208512_100005_pt1 | contig 116957 bp, 102 predicted proteins | sample LakWasMet40_LOW7_2_FD_183880 | JGI IMG/M metagenome (GOLD analysis project Ga0208512, IMG submission 183880) | Freshwater sediment methanotrophic microbial communities from Lake Washington under simulated oxygen tension - Sediment Metagenome... | ecosystem: Environmental > Aquatic > Freshwater...
TCGGTTGACAGGGAGGCCGGCGCGGTCAAGGGGACGTGGAATAAATAGGGCGCGATAGCGCCCGGTTTATGCCGCGAAAGCCCCTTGACCGTATAAGCCGGCCTTTCTGTCAATATCGTCGCACAGTGGAGCAAGCCCCTCTCATTAAACCGCCTTAAAAAGGCCTGGCATAGGCGCATGTAAAGGGGCAAATCAATTTATACACATTTTTCCGCGTGGGGGCCTCCACTCTGCCCCCGAAAAAGCGAAAAACTGTGTATAAATGCTTGCTACAACTTAGGCGGCCGCCAGTTGGTTAGGATTTGAATTACTTAAGGCAAAGAATGTGTTTACATCAAGGCCCGTATCTTCACAGGCTTTTGTGTGCGCCGCTTCGATCTGTTCATCTGACGGATGGCCCCAGCGTACCGTTGGCAATATCATTGCGTTAGTAATCGTTTCGGCTTTTTCGTAATGCTCCCAAAACGCCCCTGGAGCGGCGTTTTTCTCGTTAGGCAGCCATTGACGTTGACGGCCAACCATACGGTTCAAGCGGTCAATGATTGCACGATTACGGGGGTAAAAATGCACAGTACCAGCCTGCCGATACCAACGAACATCAAAGTAATCGGTGGTCATTCGCTGACTTCTTTTTAAGTCATCCGGCATTGTGTTAAATAGATCATGCAACCCGTAGTTGCATTGCGTTTTACCGTCGAGCATTGCAAAGGCCTTATCAAAGTCTTGCAATTTTTTAAGGTCTTCCCAGCTCGGTCCTAAACCGTAACTGTTCCGGACAGGAATAATAAACCGTGTCATTTTGACCCGGTACGCTAACTCCCTATGCTTCTCGTTCGATTTCCACCCTTTGTAATACGCCCTGTTATCGGGCCGATACTTGGTAATTTCATCGAAACAATCAAGCAACATTTGCATATTCATATCGCCCTGGCTATTGACCAGGCCAATCAAAAAGCCTCTTACATTTGATTCTGTAAACGACAGCTTCGCAATCTGCTCAAAGTCGGTTACAAGACGTTGGTAAGCTTTAGACGAAAGGTATTTATTGAACTCGGTGCTATGCAGTACATTGGTCCATGCCCGTTTTTTCAAATCGTCATAGCCTTTATTAAAGCGCTCTTGAATAGCAATGACCTCGCCGTCTGGCGTCGTTTTATGCAATTCATTCAATGGCCGACCCAACAAACGAGCGTAATAATCAGCTTCTTCTCGGGCAACCTCAGCGGATTTAAGGGACCGGACTGCGGCGTTAAATACGGCCACGGCATTACTGATCGTGTTTTGTTTCAATGCGATACTGTTTTTCTCGGTGTAGTCAATTTCCGAGACATGCTCAACTTCCAAACCGTGAGTGAAGTTCTGCTTTATATCGACTTTCTTTTGCAGCCAAATCAACGCCACATCGGCGCTGGTTTTGCGCAAGGTGTCAGGATCAAGAAACGCCTCTGAAAGAAATTCAACCGATCCGTGCTCTTCGATCCAGTTACAAATGAGTTTTCGCTTGGCGGTGTGTGGGTTGCGGATTGTTTCGGCGTTCAAGATGGCAACCAGTTCGCCATCGACTAACAAATCAAAGGCTTTAACAAGATGATCGGCCCCATCTTTCCAAGGTGGATTCATCAAAATATGGCTGAACATCCCTGCCCCGCTAAACTCCAAAAAGTCGGTATCGACCACATTAACGCCCTTGCTGCGCAAGATAGCTTGATTATCTAAATCAAGCTCAATGCAATCAATTTTATCGGTGCTATGAGACGAATAGCGGTAGTTAAATTTGTCGAGCAATGGGGCCAGTAAATCACCGCGCCCGGCGCTCGGCTCTAACACGCGTAAGAAATTATGAGACTTGAATTTAGCGAACGCCTTTTCGGCTAATGAACGAGGGGTAGGGTAAAACTGAATCATCGGATGGCTCCTGAAAATCGGCCTTGGCGGAATGCCCGGCCTGATTGTTACTATACGCCCCATTGGGGCGTATGTCAAGCGCTTGTTTAGCCTGCCACCTCTGAAGGTCAGCGATCCCGATCCTTATTCTCTCCCCTGCCCTTCTCTGGCGTCCGGTCAATTGTTTGCCCGCTCTGTACGCTCGAACGCTGCAATGCCTCGACCTGTTCGGCGTGGCGGGTCCGGACTGGTGGCATGTGCTGGACAAACCGGACAATTTCGACAGCTAACGTCTTATCGTCCTTATCGCCGGCGGCAAGCGTCCGCGCAACGGTGCCGAAGTCGTGTTGAACTTGTTTTCGCTGTTCCACAATCTTGGCTTCGGCCGGATTGACGTGCTTCCGCTCTCCGTTCGCCTCCCGCTCGGCCGCTTCGAGCTGTGAGGCAGACACGCGCGAAGATGATTTGCGCCTGCCTATTACATGCTCCTGGTCGATGTGACGAACAGCTTGCTTCTCGGCTTTCTTAACTACGCCACGCACCTTCCTAGGTGTCGCGTTGGCCTCGATACCTTGCTCACGCAGCTTCTCGGCGAATATCTCTCGCCAACGTTGTAAGTCATTCTTTCTAGGATTTAAACGAATACCGTCCTTATCTGCTGCTTTAACCGAAATATGAACGTGTGGGTGCTTTTCGTCTTCGTGTGCGGCGAAAACGTATTGATGATTATTGAAAAGCTCAGTCGCGAATTCTCTAGCGGCATTCTTCACCGATGCACGATCCGTACCTGGCGGCATCGACAGAACAATATTAAACGCCTCGCGGCGTTTGCCATTCTCGTAAGGGATAGAGCCATCATCCGCCCAAGCGTTGCGAACGGTGCGGACATCTTCTTTACCTGCCTGGATGTGCCCGTTCTCGTCCTCTAGCTCAACGTCGCCGTTTCTCGATATGTAGTCTAAGTGGTCCTTGATAGAGCGCATATCGGTCATGATGGGCCGTGGTTTCCCTGTATTAGGGTCTTTTCTGCCCGTCGTGATTTTGACCATAACCTCGGGAGCCTTGCGCACGGTAGAAACGAGCTTGTCACGTCCTGCCGGCGCTTTCGTTGGCGCGGGCTTAGAATAGCGACCGCCTACAATGTTCTTACCCTTACGGCCCTTAACACGCCCGTAATCCGTTCGCTCTCCCCAATCCTTAATAACACCATCAATCTTTTTCATCGGTAATTACCCATCTTGTAAGGCTGGCATTAAGAAGGTCGGCGACCTTTTCACGGTGTCCGTCGATTATGGCAGAAAGTTGTTCGATCCTTTCAACGCGAACGCTTAACTCGCCAGTTTCATGTAGACGTTTGGTTATCTGGTTTAAGTTACGGCCAATTGCACGTAATTGTGCGCTGGACTCCCAAAGCGCCTTTGCCGTCTCCATGGTGAACTGAGGCTTGTTGGTCAATGACGCCCGTACACAATTCACAACCCAGCGTTGTGGAGAACATGCTTCGGCCTCGGCGAGTTTCAAAAGCGCCGCATGTTCGCTTGGTGTGAAACTAACGCGAAGGCGTTCCTTGGGGCCGGTATCCGTCACCCTCTCCGTTTCCTCGGCGATCCAGCGCCGAACCTCCGGCGGCATGTCATCCTGGATGATATAGCGCATCAACGCCCGCATCACCACGGAAGAACTCTTGTCTTGTTTGGCGCAATGTTCGTCCCATTGCTCCTTCAATTGAGCCGGGAGACGAAGACGGTATACATAGCTATCTCGTGTCGCTCCAATCTCAGCCGTGCGCGGCATAGGCGCCTCCTAATCGAGTGTGGTTTGTTAAAGTGCAAATGTAGTGTAGCACACGGCGGCCCCGTCCGCCTATCCTGCATTAGTCCACAAATAAACCTCACCCTTAATGAAACGTTTGCCATGGCAAACAAAAACCGCCTAAAGGCGGTCGCCTTCAGTGGCTCCCTTTCAGTCAAAAGCCCTACACTCTCTACGAATAAGTTTCGAGCCAATAGAAAGACCTAATTTCTTGAATTGGCCTAAAGCCAATTCAATAGCATCAGTTGCCGGTTGCATGGATAAGTAAAACTCATCACTATCAACCCTCATATCCTCAATGGCAAACAGAGTGCCATCATCGGATAGAAAGCCAATCGACAAAGGGAAACTTACACCGCGCATAGTAAACGCCCGCGGTTCTGAATTATCCCAGCTAAACAACATGCCATTGCTAGCGTGTTCTTGACTAGATAAGCCTCTTTCTCGCAGGTCGGCGGTATTCGCTAACGGTATATCCTTAACAGAAACGCCGCCCGAGAAAAAAAGATCGCATGTATCAAACATAGCCGTGTGTGTTTCACCCCACACAAGGAATGGCAAAAGAAAAATACCGAGCGCCGTTAATGGCCTCTTGTTCATTTGTCGGTGTCAGTCAGCAGGTTAATTTTGCATTGCCCCGCATCAACTTCAGCATCCCCGCCGCCATCTTCATAGCGTATATGCAATAATCCAGGTGTTGAAGGGCGCTTATTCAAAATCACCGCCGCTGAACGACCATCGTACTCAACAAGCAATAGGGGCTTACTCATTCGTTGTGGATCGGAAATTGCCCGACCCTTGGGCCAACTTGTAAGCTCGCCATGATCCTGTCCGCCCTGGTCGCCATCAAGATCGTTATCGATAACAATGGTCTTTTGTGGTTTAGCATCTACGCTATTCTTGATACCTGAGCCATTTTGCGTCTCAGTGGTGTTCGTTGGTGAAAGTTCGTCATGACGAACTTTTTCGTTATCAGCACCAACACCTCCAACATTCTCACCATTACCGTCTGTCGGCGGACTAGCGGGGCTTTTCGGAACCTTTTTGCCGCTTAATTCGCCAGCCAATTCAGCAACGGACCGCCGGGTTATTTCTGCACCGTCGCCGCACCATTTACTGACCTCTTCAGGGTATTTGTCGTGCAGGGTGCGCAAATCGTAAAGCGTTCTAGCCGATGTACATTTACCGGCGTTATAAATTTCCTCAACACAGGCCGGCGGATCAATTAACGCAAGATGCACAGCAACAAACTGAGTGCTTTTAGAAAGCTTCCTTGCAATAGATGCTTGTTTTTCCCCGCCGTCTATCCGTTTCTTCAGAAAAAGGGCAAGCTCCATAGGGGTTAGGTTTTCGCGCTGTATGTTTTCAATAACCTGGTCGTAATCGTCGTGCGATGCATCCACGAACGCCGGAATAGTAGACCTTCCGGCCGCAATAGAACCTCGATACCGTCGAGCACCATAATTCAGAATCCACTTGCCGGAATGAACGGGGTGAGGGCGGACAGATACAGGGGTCTTAATTCCCTTCGCCTTAACACTCTCCGTCATTTCCTTCATGGACTCTTCGGAAAACTCGATACGGGGTTGATTTGGGTCTTCCTCAATATCCGCCAGCGGAATTTCTAAGGGTTTACCGGTATGCGCAACATTCTGAGGCTTTGCCTCCGGTTTATCTTCTAATGCAGAAAGATCAAGGGCCATTTAGATAACTCCCATAGTCGTTGCGATTTGCTCAAAAACCGGCCTAATTTGCGCCCATGCGTCACGGCCAGAGGTTTTGCCTAATTTCCAGATTGGCAAGCCGGCGGCTTGCGATTCAGGTACGGCGGTAGATTTTTTAATTGCCGCAAAACCGTTCGCCATTGGAATTAAAAGCTTTGCGAAGTGGGTAGAAAGATCGCGAAAGTTATCGCGCTGGAACGGCGTCGGTTCAACCAGATTTGGCAAAATACCGATTAGTTGAAGGGTAGGGTTCAAGGTCGCCTGAATTTTCCGAATTCCGATACTATCGTGATTTAAAAGATCGCCGATACCGTCGATAGCTTCTTGATTCAACTGGATTGGTGACAAAACATAATTACTCACAACCAGCGCGGAAAGCTGGCGAATATCCGGATTAGGGTTTGTATCGATAATGCAAACGTCAAATTGCTCATCAACAGTTTTCAAGAATGCTTGCAAGTTGGTGGCAAAACTGTTGTGTTTATCAGCTTGCTTTTCCATCTTGAGCAATTCGGCGTTATCGGCCGGAATCAAGACAAATTCAGCGTTTTCAACGTCGCCGCCATCGATCCTAGCGGACAACAGGCGGCTTGCCGCCAGTTGAGACACGGCGGCAATAGCCCCGGTGCGAATAGCCTTTGAAGTATTTCGCTGATGATCCAAATCAATAATCAGAACTCGTTTTTTCAAAACGAGATTAAAAAAATACGCCAACTGAACGGCTACGGCAGATTTGCCTACACCGCCTTTTTGATTAGCTAACACAAGTGTTTTCATGCTCAGTTACCCTTTAAAAAATTTCGAATGGTTGTGGCCGTAGCAATGACATTATTTTCAGCAAGAAAGGAAACGATCTGCTCAACCGTGTAACCCTTCTCGTCCAAAATTTGTATTTCAGGTTTAAATGCATCAAGTTCCACGCTCGGCCGCTTCGGTTTTTCGCGCTCCATAAACGACTCAAGGCGAACCTTGTCCGCTTTTTCAACAAAACGGGCGCGAATGACATTTGCTTGTTGGGGTGACATATCGTGTTTAGAAGCGGCTTCAGACAGCGATAGGCCGTCAATAATTATCGATTTTGCTACGCCTATTGAACGATCAGACCAGCGCCGCAACTGACGCGACACACGTTCGAATAGTTCGTTATCTATTTCTGGTGCAGGAGACATGAATCATTCACCCGTTATTGTGAAAAACTCATTGCTCGCTATGATAAATATTTTTTCTTTTGGCATAAGTGGCCCTCCTAAAAGTTAAAACAGGCGCGGAAATTAGAAACAACCGCAACTTAATTATAACAGAATTAAAACAAACCAATAACAAATAATAAAACAATATGAAAACAGATATTAGCCGTTGTCGCTCTAAGGATATGGAAAGAGTATGAGGACGACATATACACAGTTTTTCGCTTTTTCGGGGGCAGAGTGGAGGCCCCCACGCGAAAAAATGTGCATATGTCTTGTTTTTTTGATTTAAAACCCTGCCGCCTAACGGCGATATAAAGAGCATGACCATAGCTGTGTTATCCACAGAAAACAGGGATTAATTACAGGGTCTTACAGGAAGGGTATAGGTTTATTTATATAGGGTGGCCGTTTTGCAAACCGCTGTAACCCACTAACTGCGCGGGTTCAAAGGCGATTGCGTTCACGATATGCAAGACAAATTCAGCGCGAGCGCAAGACAAATTCAGCGTAAAAAAACCATAAAATACTAAAAAATCAATGATTTAACGCAAGACAATTTCAGCGTAAAAACAAGACAATTTCAGTGTGGATAACTTTGACTATCCACATGGTAATCCACAGCCGAATAGGTCTTTGAGCAAGACAAATTCAGCGCGGATCATAGCATGGCTAGTGGCGTTATTTCGTAGGTTTCGCAGAAGGCTTCAATGTCGCCAGAAGTGCCGCATTTTGCGTTTTGGTGGCATCCAACTGGCCGCGCAATGTTGCGGCTTCTTCGCGAGCTTCAGCGGCGACCAGGCGGGCTTTATCGCATTCCGTTTCGGCCTTAGCCATACGTTCTGCGCTTCGATGGACTTCCTCCGCTGTACGTTTCCGTTGTTCAGCGTGTAATTGGTCTGAGGCCTCTGCCTTGGTGCGCGTTTCCGTCAACTCCGTGCGTAACTGCTCGATAATCGCATCTGATTTTGTTGTTTGAGTAGCAAGCGAGTTGCGTAGTTGCTCGATGGTTGAATCGGCTTTCTCTGTTTGGGCCGCCAATGTCTCACGCAATTGCTCGGTGCGGGCTTCCGCTTTCTCGGCGTGTTTTTCGGCTTCTTCAGCTCGATCATGAGCCTTGTCGCGCTCGATCCGGAAATGCTCAACCTCTGTGTGAGCATGGTTAAGTTCCGCTCGAAGATCGGCCGCTCGTTTTTCGACTTCCTCTGCCTTTTGTTCGACAATGGCAACTTTTTGTTCGGAAGAGAGTAGGGCGCGTTGCACGTCTTCAAGTTGTTGCGCGGTAGTCTGAGCGGCTGTTTCGGCAACATTAACAAGCTGTTCCAGTTCCGCTATTCGAATATGAGCCGCCTCAAGCGCGGCGGCTTGAGTCTCGTAGGCCTCTGATTGCTCAACAGACAACTGTATCAAGTCGGACTTTTCCGACTCAAAAGCCGCCCTGGCGGTATCTAAGGATTCGTTAGCTAACTGTTGCGCCGTTTCCCAAAGATTTTGCCCCATACTCTGTAGAACACCATGCAGGTTAGCCGGTAACGGCTCGCGTACAGCCTGTACTTGTTTGCGTTGGTTCTGCCGCCATTCCTGCATGGCTTCAACGACGTTATTCATGCCGGCGCGGCTACGCTGCCTAACTGCTTCGACGTTTGGATACTCTCCTGTCTCGCTTTCGGCATGAAGTTCGTCGGCGGCGTCAAAAATACGTTTTCTTACATCTGGATTTAAGGCCATTTTAATTCCCCTGGAAGACCGACTTGCGGTGTGTGTGGTAACAAATAATAATTGTAGTAGTAGTAATATTACTATTATTATTACATTACTACAAGCATTATTCAGTATTGCCGGTAATTTTTATTAGAAAGATGCCGCAAGGCGTCTTTCATACCGAACAATCCGCTACGCGCCCGACCTTCAAGACAACCAAGCTCAACCGCCAGCGCGTCATACTCTTTAGCCCTGGCAAGGCCTTGTCTAGCCGCCTCGATCCGAGCTGGATCACAACCAATATAATCGCGTCGCCTTGGCTCGCCTTGCCTAAGCGGATACAGCAAATAGAAATACTTTGGCTGACCGTCGCTATCCTTCCGCCAGTATTCAGAGGCATAAATCAACCCCAGCGCTTCCAGGGCGGCCATGCGCGTTGTAATGACCGTCATTTCCGACGCTAACGCCTCGATCAACGGTTTAGCCTGGCAGGCCAGCTCCATCAATTCTGTAATATGTTTGTTTTTCTGATTCATACGTTACGCTCCAGATAAGACATTAAACGCCGCCACCAGCAACACCGAGAAAGACACGGTGCCAATCATGGAAGCCAAAAACAACAGCGCCAAAAACTGTACATAAACAGCCCCAGTGCCGGCCGCGAGAACACCCCGTAGAATGTACGTCGCTAATGCCACGATCAGATCATCAAGGTATTGCATGGGATACTCCTTTCAAGTGTTGGGCGACTTGGCGACAGATCCAGCAGGACCAGGTTAGATAGTTGTCACCAAATATAGAGACGCCCTTATCTAGTTTCTATGCTCCGCCTCACACATTGCGTTGCAAGATGCTTGAGCCGGCTTTTGATTTTGTAGTTTGTGAACCATATCGGTGTCCTCCTTTAGTGTTGATAACATTGCTTCGCTGAGTGCCTTTCGCCGTAGTTGCACGTCACGAGGACCGGACGGATAGGCATATTGCAAGGGCGAAACCGGAAGCCGCAGCGCAAACTCGCATGGCGAGTGCGAACGGGTGAGGATTTCGGGCGTAGCCTTCCCTTGCAATGTGTCCCGGCTGGTCTACCGTATGTGCAGGCGAAAGGTTCACAGCGAAATAAGCAAACCATCAACGCAGGAGGGCGTGGATGTGGAAACGGCCTAAATCAGCGGGTACCGCTGAGCGGCCGGGTAATGACCCGGCATAACGGGAGGTACGAGCGACATACAGCAGGGCGATAGCCTTGCGCTTGTAGGGATAAGCCCAGCGGCTAAGGGGTGTTCGGCCTGTCGCGTAGCAAAAGGCTGAACTGCCCTTATTGAGCGCGGCAAGGCGGCCTGGTGGTTGTAAGCAGTAGCTTACAAGTCCGAAGGACCGAGCGAATAGCGAGCCAAGAAGGGCGTCCGGTTTTCGCGATAGCGAAAATGCCCCAAATAAATAAAAATGCTGTTAAAGAATTGGCGACAACAATACACGGGTACCGGTAGCGATCGGGACATGATGTGTCACCAAACTTGTACAACGTAAAACTACAACAAAGAAAGTTGTTTCGGTGGTGTAGACGACACAGCAACGGAAACCGACGCCGACACATGCGTAGGACTTGGATACAAAACAAGCCCATTCGGGCTATCGGATACTCTAGCGGCCGGATAGATTATGAGAACGTGCTTTAACTCTCTCAAAAACGCCCGTTTGAAATCACGTAAACCCTGATCGGTCACAGCATAACCCGCCCCAAATTGACCAGACAACGAAATCCAAGGAATTGTTGTTCGTTTTGAAAGATAGCTCATTCGATGCGTGAGCCACACATAAATATCTAGGGCAAGCGGCGACTGGCGAAGCGCTCGAATGGCCCGCATGTCAAAAGGTAATTTGTGTTCTACGCACTCATTGAAGAACCGTTCCGACAAAAACACGCGCGATTGCCATTCGCCGGCTTCCTCCGGATTCTGAGGCGTCCACCAGTTAACACCATCCGCAAGAAGAACGTTCTGCAAGGCCCATTTATTAGCGCCTTCGTAGTGGCACGTTATGACAGAGCTAAACAGCGTCGTCATAGCGTGTTTTAACCGCGTGATGTCGCCACGCTTGCCACCGGTATTATGCAAACCAAGTTCGGCCAGATATGACGCGAGATTAGGCCCAAGGCTTAGCTCACGTTCCCGGTGTTGCGCTACTTCGGTACAAACCCAAGTAAGCAATAAGCGGGGCAGGGTGCCGTAAGGCAGCCCTTCAGGGTGAGCCGTCATCATCGTCAACGTAAAGTCGCCATTCTTCCGGACGAATCGAAAATCCTTAACGCGGCGATGCGGTAATGTGGCAATTGCTAAAGAGCGGGTCATAAAACCGAGTGTACCGGCGCTCTTTGCGTCTTCAGTCTCGATTGCAAGATGCGCCTCGATCAGATTGCGAACCCGGTCGGGCAGTTGGCCGGCCTGGTAGTCGTAAACTTCCATTTCATTTGAATTCGAAGCGGATTCTTTACGAGGGCTTTTGACGATCTTGTTTGAAGCGCGAGGCTTCTTAGCCGGCGTAGCCGGCTGGATTGTAGATTCTTCGATAGAAGAGCTAGACGGGATACGTCTATTCGCCGCCATCTTGGCGGCGACTTCTGCCGCCGTCGCGGGAGATAGACCGGCATGAATAAGCTCGGCGCGATAATCATCTTCGTTATATTCAGCGGCTGGGTTACTCATGACGGCCTATCTCGGTTTGAAGTGGTTGGGTTACTGGGAGCGACGACGGCCGGTTAAATCGTAATGTGTGAAAAACACATAAAACAGGGTGGCGAGATAAAACGCCACCGGCAAACCGGTCGCGGCATAAATTGAAAGCGCCGCCCAACGTGGCAAAAACAAATCAATGGCACCCAAAACCAAAAACATTGAGCCGATAGGAAAAATAATAGGCAGGTGCTCCATGCTCCTGGCGAAGGCGGAAACGGCATCAACAACGAACATTACATAAGCAAACCAAATTTCATAAAGACGATACATTTTTAAACTCCAACACTAATTTGCAGATTTGAGCGCCCGATAAACGGACGCACGGCTAATGCCAAGCTGATTGGCAATTTTTGTTGCTCCATGTTTTTGACTATGTAGCTCAAGAATTCTGTCGTTATCGACAGTCTTCTTACCCCCTCGATACACCCCCCTGGCCTTGGCTGCTTCAATTCCTTCCCGCTGCCGTTCCTTCCTTAAATTTGTTTCAAATTCAGCGAATACACCAAGCATGTCGTAAAACGCCTTACCGCCCGCCGAATCGGTATCGATAAGCTGTTCGGTCGCCCGTAACGATACGCCGCGTTTTTTGAGTTCTATAACGATGTCTTGCAGGTCTTTAATGCTGCGAGCTAAACGATCTACTCTTGTCACCATAAGCGTGTCGCCAGGTCGAAGAAAGTCGAGCAGGATTTTCAATTCATGCCGTCCGTGTCGGCTTGTGCCTGAAGCTTTTTCAGCCCGAATAATATCGCAACCAGCCTGCCTTAAAGCTTGCTCTTGTAACGTGTAATCTTGATCTGCGCTGGATACCCGCGCGTAACCGTAAAGTGCCATTTGAGTATAAATAATGTTTCAACAGGGTTTAGACTTGTTCAGAATAACAAGTTGTCTCAATACATTCAACCCTGATGAAACAAAAAACTGTTTCAAAAAAAATGAAGCAGCAAGGTATACCCTGGAAAGGCACCCGCTATAGCGATAGCGTATAGCGGGGCCGTTGATTTATGCACATCTGAAGTGTGGGGGTCATTCAATCAACCCCCGAAAAAGCGAAGTTGTGCATAAATCATCAGTATATGGCGACAGCATAGCCGGGATAAGCCCAGCGGCTAAGGGGATGCGCCGACGCGACAGCAAAGGCGCATCCCCTTATTGAGCGTTTCGCCGCAAGGCCAACCTGGTAAGGTTGGCCTTGCGGCGATTTCAACTAAATATATCAACCTGAACAGCTAAATCATTGAAATAGGGGTAATACAAGCAGTCGTGTCACCAGCCGCCATTTTAAACTGTCGAACTGGTCTCTTCTGAACACCGACGGTCCGGAATGGCTATTTTCCATGCACCACGAATCATTGCTGACGGTCCCTTGCAGCCATTTCGAAGTCCAAAAATTACTCAAGGTTCAGTCATAACCAGAAAGCGGACATAGCTGCACATCTGCGTGAATCCGTATAACTCAATGAGCTATTCTCTCAAAAGTCGATAACTGACAAATCCAGCCGTCTGTGTGTACAACGGCAAAAAACTGGGTATTACTGCTTTCGTGTGATAAATTTATTTGACATGAATGCCTTACGACACTCCAAAAATTGGCTCTCTTTTGTGCTGATCCTCGCTATCCTTGGTCATTTCGGCCTGGGGCATCGCGATGCGTCGGCCTTTGTGCTGTGTTTTGGGGAGGATGGCCATGTCGCTGTGGAGCACGTCGGGTATGATCATGGCATTGATCCGGATAAAAACGACCATTTCAGCGATACAGCCGGTGTTCATTTCACCGACGACGATGCACCTTGTAACGCCCCATGCACCGACATCGCTCTGGATGGCGATGATCACATCCCACTGTCGTTAACGGATTTTGTAAAAATAGCGCTTGATAGCGGGCTTTTGCCGGTATTTTTCCTATTTTCGCTGTTGTCGCTTCATGGCCGACCTTTTATTCGGCAACCGGCATTTTTCGATCCACCTTTCACCGATCCTCGACTGCTCGCTCTACGCAGTATCGTTTTACTGATTTAACCCCATCTCCTAGCTGCAACCTACCCGCTAAAGCCGCAGGTTTAATGCCTGTGTTTTTTGCTGACGTTACCTCTATGCTACGGAGAAGTTTTCCATGTTATCGAATTCTATGCGGTCATTTGGCATCGCATTGTGTTGTTTCATCATTGCCGGTCCTGTAGATGCCAGCCCGACAGACGACGCGCTGTCGCCGGCTCAATCCGGCTATCAGGTTCCGAGTGATTCCAGTCGGCCAATCGCCGAGGAACCGACCGGCGTCTTGGTTTTATCTCAAGCCCTGGCCTTGGCGTTAACCCAAAACCCGGAACTGTCGGCCTTTTCCTGGGAGAGCCGAGCTCAGGAAGCCGCCGCCTTACAAGCCGGATTGTTCCCCAACCCCACCTTCAACGCCAATGCTTCTAACTTCGGCAATCGGGTCATGCAAGGCTTCGATGGCGATGTCGTCACCTTGGAGCTGAGTCAATTAATCGAGTTGGGCGGTAAGCGGAGCGCACGCATCGAAGCTGCCGCACTGACCAAGCAGCTTGCCGATTGGGATTACGAAGCCAAACGTGCCGATGTGCTGACCCAAGTGACACAGGACTTTATTGACGTGTTGGCGGCTCAACAGCGCTTGGCGCTAACCCAACAAACGCATGACTTGGCGAATCAGACGGCGGTAACGACAGCCGCGCGGGTTCAGGCCGGCAAAGTATCGCCCGTTGAAGAAACCAAAGCCAACGTCGCGCGTGCCTCGGTACAAATCGAGCTGATGCGTGCCCGGAAAGAACTGGAAGCCGCCCGTAAACGTTTGGCGGCGGGTTGGGGCGGCACCACGGCGCGTTTTGAATCGGTGGCCGGTAATCTGGACAGCATCCCATCCGCGCAGGCGTCCCTGGATGCATTGCAGCAACGCCTGTCCAATAATCCCGATTTAGCGCGTTGGGCAACCGAAATCACCCAACGTCAAGCGCTTATCACGCTGGAAAAGTCCAAAGCCGTCCCGGACGTGACCGCGACAGTAGGCGCCAGTAAGTATCTTATGCCCAATGATTACGCCTTAGTCGTCGGTTTTTCGGTGCCGTTGCCGGTATTCAATCGCAATCAGGGCGGCATTCAGGAAGCCGAACATCGGCTGACCAAAGCGGAGGAAGAACTTCGGAGTGCCGAAGTGCGTATCACAACCGCTTTGAACACGGCCTATCAAAAGTTGGAGGCTGCCCATGCCGAAGTTGTGGCGCTCCGTCAGGACATTTTGCCCGGCGCTCAAAGCGCCTATGACGCCGCCCGTGAAGGCTACCGTTTCGGCAAGTTCGGATTTCTGGATGTACTGGATGCGCAGCGCACCCTGTTTGGCGCGAAAAATCAGTATTTGTTGGCACTCGCGGATTATCACAAATCCATGGCCGAGGTGGAACGCTTGGTCGGAAGCAGCATGAACGAGACATTAGGTAATAGCAAACAGGCGGTATCCCAATGAACATCAATATCAGTAAGAAGCAAATCATCGCGATCGCCGCGATTATTCTTTTCGGTGTGTTGTTAGGTGTTTTCATTCTTAGCATCGATAAGTCGATGCCGGAAGGCGAAGAACATGGCGAAGAAAACCACGTAGAAGCTAAAGTACATACCAATCAAAGCGATGACGACCATGGTCATTCAGATGAAGCCAAACAGGCTCAAGGTCCACACGGCGGCGATTTATTCATCAACGGCGATTTCGAACTGGAAATCCTGCTCAGCGAAGAGGAAGGCGAGCCGCGCTTCCGTATCTATCAGTTCAATCAGCATAAGCTGCTGCTACCAGCCGCCGATCAGGTATCACTGTTGCTGACGCGGCCAAATGGGCAGCAACAGCACATCGACTTTGCGCCGGAAAAGGATTTTTTGCAGAGCATCCAGACAATCGAAGAGCCGCATGTCTTTGAAGCGAATGTAACGGCAAGGCACGACAACCAGGCATTGCAATTTTCTTGGGTTAAAGAGGAAGGGAAAATTGCGTTGACCGATCATCAGATCGAGGAAACCGGCATAACAACCCAGACAGCAGGCGCCGCGCACATCAAAAGCGTCGTAACCCTGCCCGGTGAAATTCGCTTCAATGAAGATATGACCTCCCACGTGGTGCCGCGTCTGGCCGGCGTGGTCGAGAGTGTTTCCGCCAACCTCGGGCAGCAAGTCAAAAAAGGTCAAGTGCTGGCGGTGATTGCCAGTACGGCGTTATCGGAACAGCGCAGCGAGTTGCTTTCCGCCCAGAAACGCCTGGAATTGGCGCGCACCACCTTTGCGCGGGAAAAACACTTATGGGAGGCGAAAATCTCGGCGGAGCAGGACTACCTGCAAGCCCGACAGGCTATGCGCGAGGCGGAAATCGCCGTACATAATGCACAACACAAGCTGATGGCACTTGGCGCAAGTCCGACGGTATCGGTCAACTCAGGTACACTGCTCAACCGCTACGAAATTCGCGCACCGTTCGACGGCATGGTGGTCGAGAAACACATCGCTTTGGGAGAAGCCGTCAAGGAAGATGCCAGCATCTTCACTATTTCCGATCTGTCGTCGGTTTGGGCGGAAATTATCGTGTCGGCGAAAGACCTCAATGTCGTTCGGGTCGGCAAAAAGGTCACGATTAAAGCCACGGCATTCGACTCTACCGCATCCGGCATAGTGTCCTACGTGGGCGCGCTGATGGGCGAGCAAACCCGCACTGCCAAGGCCCGCGTGACTTTGGCGAATCCGCAGATGGCCTGGCGACCGGGCTTGTTCATCACGGTCGAGCTGGTCGCCAAAGAAACCGAAGTGCCGGTCGCCGTGTCGTCCGACGCCATCCAGACGATCAACGACAAACCGACGATTTTTATCCGCGTGCCGGGCGGCTTTATCGCCCAACCGATCACGACCGGACTCTCCGACGGCAAAGTGACCGAAATCGTAGCCGGATTGATGCCGGGCACGGAATACGCGGTTAACGGCAGCTTTGTCATTAAATCCGAGCAAGGCAAGGCAGGAGCTTCTCATGAACACTGATGTAGCAGCAAATCTCAGCCGTTATAAAAGCTTAATATTATCTGCGTTGCGTGCTCGTGAAGCGCTCTCAACTCTATTGTTACAACCCGGAATGTCAAATGATGTTAATACTGAAAACTACCGCTCTTTTCTTTGTGACAGCCCTTGCCGAGATCATCGGCTGTTTTCTGCCTTATCTGTGGCTCCGCAAGGGAGGCTCTCCGTGGCTACTATTGCCGGCTATGATCAGCCTGTCGCTGTTCGTGTGGCTGCTCACGCTACACCCGGCCGCCAGTGGCCGGATTTACGCAGCCTATGGCGGTGTTTACGTGGCTACCGCTCTCGTTTGGCTCAGAGTGGTGGATGGCGTCAAATTGTCGGTGTTGGATTGGGCTGGCGCAGGCATCGCCTTGTTCGGAATGTTGGTCATTGTGATGGGCTGGCACGGCGAAGCTTAGTGCGCGGTTTATTCGGTTTTGGTAGGAAAACCCGCAATACAGGAGGCCTGCATCATGTTTGAACGACTGATTCGTTTAGCAATAGAACATCGCTGGCTGGTGATGCTGGCCGTACTGGGTATGGCGGGCCTCGGTATTTTCAATTATTCGATTTTGCCGATTGATGCTGTGCCGGACATTACCAATGTTCAGGTGCAAATCAATACCACGGCGCCCGGCTATTCGCCATTGGAAACCGAACAGCGCATTACCTACCCTATCGAAACCGTCATGGCCGGCTTGCCGCATCTGGAGCAAACTCGGTCGCTGTCCCGCTACGGTTTATCGCAAATCACCGTGATTTTCCAGGACGGCACCGACGTCTATTTCGCCCGGCAACTGGTGAATCAACGCATTCAGGAAGCCAAGGATAAATTGCCTGCCGGTATCACGCCGGCAATGGGCCCCATTTCGACCGGTCTTGGAGAAATCTATCTGTGGACTGTCGAGGCCAAGGACGGCGCCCAAAAGCCGGACGGCTCGCCTTACACCGCTACCGACCTGCGTGAAATCCAGGACTGGATCATCAAGCCGCAACTGCGCAATGTGCCGGGCGTGACCGAAATCAATTCCATGGGTGGCTATGCCAAACAATATCAGGTGGCGCCGAACCCGGAAAAACTCGCATCCTACGGTTTAACTTTACAGGACATTGTCACCGCGCTGGATCGCAATAACAACAACGTCGGGGCGGGCTATATCGAGAAGCGCGGCGAGCAATACCTGATTCGAGCGCCGGGCCAGGTTCACTCGATAGAAGATATTCGAAATGTCATTCTCGGCAATGTCCAAGGCGTGCCGATCCGCATCCGCGATGTCGGCGAAGTCGAGATCGGCCGCGAGCTGCGCACCGGCGCCGCCACCGAAAACGGCCGCGAGGTGGTATTGGGCACCGTCTTCATGCTGATCGGCCAGAACAGCCGCAGCGTCTCGCAGGCGGTCGACAAAAAGATGGCGGAGATTAACCGCACCCTGCCTGAAGGCGTACGGGCGATCACCGTTTACGACCGGACGGTGCTGGTCGACAAAGCTATCAACACGGTCAAGAAGAACTTAACCGAAGGGGCAATCCTGGTCATCGTGATTCTATTCCTGTTCCTCGGCAATATTCGCGCCGCCGTCATTACCGCGATGGTGATACCGCTGGCGATGCTGTTTACCTTTACCGGCATGGTGACTTACCAGGTGAGCGCCAACTTGATGAGCCTGGGCGCACTCGACTTTGGCATCATCATCGACGGCGCCGTGGTCATTGTCGAGAACTGCGTGCGGCGGCTCGCTCACGCTCAGGCGCAGCAAGGGCGCCCATTGACCCGTAGCGAGCGCTTTCAGGAAGTATTTACAGCCTCGAAAGAAGCGCGGCGGGCGTTGTTGTTCGGCCAGCTCATCATCATGGTGGTGTATTTGCCGATCTTCGCACTGACCGGCGTGGAAGGCAAAATGTTCCATCCGATGGCGTTCACTGTCGTGGCCGCCTTGGTAGGCGCCATGATTCTGTCGGTCACGTTTGTTCCGGCGGCCGTGGCTCTCTTCATTGGTGACAAAGTGGCCGAAAAAGAAAATGTGCTGATGCGGACGGCCAAGCGTGTCTATGCGCCGGTGCTGGATAGCGTCATGGGTAACAAGCCGGTGGTATTAACCTTTGCTGTTGTCACGGTGATCCTGTCGGGCCTCTTGGCTACGCGCATGGGCAGCGAGTTCGTGCCGAGCTTGAATGAAGGCGATTTCGCTATTCAGGCGCTACGCATCCCCGGCACCAGTTTGTCGCAATCGGTCGCCATGCAGCAGCGGATTGAAGCGACGCTGAAACAGCAGTTTCCGGAAATCGAGCGGGTATTTGCGCGAACCGGCACCGCTGAAATCGCCTCGGACCCGATGCCGCCCAATATCTCGGACGGTTACATCATGCTCAAGCCGCGCGAGCAATGGCCGGAACCGGATAAGTCGCGCGATGACCTACTGGCCGCAATCCAAACAGCGGCCAACAAACTGCCGGGCAATCTGTACGAGTTTTCACAACCCATCCAGTTACGTTTTAACGAACTGATTTCCGGGGTGCGTAGCGATGTGGCCGTTAAAGTGTTTGGCGATGACATGGCTGTGCTAAACGACACGGCGGCTGAAATCGCAGCGGTCATGAAAACTATTCAGGGCGCATCGGAGGTTAAAGTCGAGCAAACCACGGGGCTGCCGATGCTAACGGTCAACATTGACCGGGACAAAACCTCGCGTTACGGTTTGAACGTAGGCGACGTGCAGGATGCGGTGGCCACCGCAATCGGCGGAACAGAGGCCGGAACATTGTTCGAGGGCGACCGGCGTTTCGACATTATCGTTCGTTTGCCGGATAACCTGCGCAGCGATCCGGAAGCGATCAAACGTTTACCGATTTCATTGCCGCGCGGACAAAGCGGCGACGGAAGAACCACTTATATTCCGCTCGCTGAAGTCGCAAGCCTTGAATTAGCCCCGGGGCCCAACCAAATCAGCCGGGAGAACGGCAAACGGCGGATCGTGGTAACTTCCAACGTGCGCGGCCGCGATATCGGTTCGTTCGTTGCCGAGGCCGAACAACGGCTGCAACAGCAAGTCAAGATTCCGGCGGGATACTGGACCACCTGGGGCGGACAGTTCGAGCAATTGCAATCCGCCACGCAGCGTTTGGAAATCGTAGTGCCGGTGGCGTTGCTGCTGGTTTTTACCTTACTGTTCATGATGTTTGGCAACATCAAGGACGGTTTGCTTGTCTTTAGCGGCATCCCATTCGCACTGACCGGTGGCTTGGTCGCACTTTGGTTGCGCGATATTCCGATGTCGATTTCAGCGGCAGTGGGATTCATCGCTTTGTCGGGTGTAGCGGTACTGAACGGTCTGGTGATGATTGCCTTTATCCGCAGCCTCCGTGACGAAGGCATGTCGCTGGATAAGGCGATTGTAGAGGGTGCTTTGACGCGACTGCGACCGGTGCTGATGACCGCATTGGTGGCCTCGTTCGGTTTCGTACCGATGGCGATCGCCACCGGTACCGGCGCAGAAGTACAGCGGCCACTGGCCACCGTGGTGATCGGCGGCATTCTGTCGTCAACGATGCTGACATTGTTGGTATTACCGATTCTATACTGGCTCGCGCACCGCAACGATGAGCAAGCAGGTACATTGACACCGGAAAAAACACCCATTGGGTTTAATGAGGAGCGAAATAGATGAGTTCATGCAATCAATCAGAAAAAAGCTGTAGTTGTGCGGGAGATAAACCGGCTAACAATCAGCCAAATCTATCAATACCGGCAAGCGGAATGACCTTCAAGATCGAAGGCCTGGACTGTGCTGAGGAAGTCGCCACTTTAAAAAGCGCGATAGGCCCGCTAGTGGGCGGCGGCGACAAGCTGGCGTTCGATGTTTTAAATGGGCGCATGACGCTTTTGCCCGATGCCGGGCCTGTGGCTGAAAAAACCATTATCAAAGCGGTTGCCAAAACGGGTATGAAGGCAAGGCGTTGGCAAGCGGGTCAAAAACAACAAGATGATGCAACGCGACTTCACCGTTCGAAAACCGTTTATACCACGCTCAGTGGTTTGCTGATCATTGCCGGCATGGTGATTCATATCGCTATCGCCGGTGGATTTGGCGATGCGCAAACTTTTCTCAGCCACCCAGAAAACTGGTCTCTAAACTGGGAGGTTATTGCCGAGTATCTCACTAGCTTGTTTAACGCGCATACTCAGCAAGCTATTCCTTTGCCTGAGAAAATCGCCTTTGGCTTGGCGGTGATCTTCGGCGGTCGACATGTGGTTGTAAAAGCGTTTTATGCGCTGAAACGCTTGCGTGCCGATATGAATTTATTGATGACGGTTGCCGTCATCGGCGCCATGTTCATTAACGAATGGTTTGAAGCAGCAACGGTCAGTTTTCTCTTTGCGCTGTCCCTGGCGATTGAAAGCTGGAGCATTGGCCGCGCCCGTCATGCGGTAGAGGCTTTATTGGATTTAGCGCCATCGACGGTCAGGGTCAAGGATGAAAGTGGACAGGAACGCATGGTCCCCGCCGCAGAAGTCAGTATCGGCACCCGTTTCATGCTCGCTCCGGGCGATAAAATCCCGTTGGATGGTGAGGTGATCGCGGGTTTCAGTTCGGTCAATCAGGCCCCGATTACCGGTGAAAGCATCCCGGTCGCCAAGCAAGTGGGCGATGAAGTGTTTGCCGGTTGTATCAATAGCGAAGGAACCCTGGAAATCCGCTCCACCAAACTCGCCACGGATACCACGCTGGCACAAATCACGCGTCTGGTTGGGGAAGCGCATGGCAAGCGGGCGGAAGCCGAGCAATGGGTGGAGAAATTTGCGCGCGTTTATACGCCGGTCGTGATGACCTTGGCGCTGGCCGTTTGGGTCATTCCGCCGTTGTTTTTAGCAGGCGACTGGAGTGAATGGTTATACCGCGCCTTAGTGTTATTGGTGATTGCTTGCCCTTGTGCATTGGTCATTTCGACGCCGGTCAGTATTGTTGCCGCATTAGCGAGTGCGGCCCGGCAAGGTATTCTGATTAAAGGCGGCATTTATATCGAAACGCCGGCCCATCTTAATGCAATCGCCTTTGATAAAACCGGTACGCTGACCCGCGGTGAGCCGATAGTCACCGGTGTTTACCCGTTCAATGGTCATAGCGAAGCGGAACTGTTAAGCCGTGCGGCCGCATTGGAAGCACGCAGCAATCATCCGCTGGCGAAAGCTATTCTGCAATACACGGAAAACCAGGGCGTCAGTGTCGCCAGCGCGGACAACGTGACGGTTCTGCCCGGTAAAGGGATAACCGGGCTATTTAATGGCACCGATTACTGGCTGGGCTCGCGTCGTTATCTATTGGAACGTAGCCAGGAGATTCCGGAAATCAGCGCAAAAGCGATTGCCCTTGAACAGTCCGGGCAAACCGTGATTGCCATTGGCAGCGAGCGGCACATTTGCGGCTTGATTGCCGTCGCCGACCAACCTCGCGCTGAAATCAAATCGATTTTACAATCGTTGAGACAGACAGGTATCAAACATCTGGTCATGTTAACCGGTGATAACCAGGTGACGGCAAATAATATTGCAGCACAAATCGGCATTGATGAGATACACGCCGAATTATTGCCTGCCGATAAAGTGGAGATTGTCAGTCAAATGGTCGAGCAATACGGACAGGTAGCGATGATAGGTGATGGTGTCAACGACGCACCAGCGCTAGGCCGGGCCAACCTGGGAATTGCCATGGGGGTATTAGGCTCGGATGCGGCCATCGAAATAGCCGATATCGCTCTAATGGGCGATGATCTGTCCAAGTTGCCTTGGCTGATCAGACATTCCAAGCGAACGTTATCGATCATTAGACAGAATATAATCTTTGCGCTGACGATCAAGGCGGCATTTGCCGTGCTCGCCTTTGCCGGTGTGGCGACCTTGTGGGAAGCCATCGCCGCCGACACGGGTGCGTCACTATTAGTCGTCGCCAATGGCTTGCGGCTGCTTAAGCCTAAAAATACAGCGATTTAATAACCTGAACCATACAACTAAACTATTTTGGAGATTCCCATGACATTTAAACCACTGATTCCCCTGATTTTGGATCAATGGTTATTGTCGGCCTGTAGTTTCATGGAGCCCCATGCCAAGGATGTTGATCTGGACGTACAGCATGGGCATTGGCTAAGCACATTGAGGAAGAAGCCAACGAATTGCAGGCCAGGATTGGGGAGCATCAAAAATTCCTAAACCAATTCGAGACCAAACGCTATTTGTACGGCAGACATGCCAACGATCTGAAAGCACACAGCCAAGAGGTGATCGATCTTTATCAACAAGCGATTACGGCTAATCGGGATATGGCCGACATGGTTCGCGGAACGGGACATTAATTTTTTATCTGGCATGACCGTCGGAATGGACTGCGAAGCGGTCAGTTGATTAATACTATAGGGAAAGACCGAACTGCCAGGTCACAGGTATTCCTGTAAGCGGCTATTCAGGAAAATTGAGACTTGATCATGGCCGACCATCTCGTGATCGTTGATACATCGGTCAACATCCAAAGGTTGTCGCAAGCTGCGGTTGAGATATCGCAAAACATCTGTTTTACGACATGTATGCGACCTATGACCAAAATGCCGCTTTAACAACTTTGAAAGTATACGTAAAACACTGTCGTAAAATGATATTATACGGAAACATCAAATTTATGGTTTTCCGTCTATGTTAGTGGGCTATATGCGTGTTTCATCGGAATCGGACCGGCAAAGCACGGATTTGCAACGTGATGCGTTGCTGGCCGCCGGCGTCGATATTCGGCATCTTTTTGAAGATCGAGCATCAGGGGCCAAGGATGATCGTTCCGGACTGACCAATGCATTGGACTTCGTCCGTCCTGGGGATGTGCTGGTCGTGTGGAAATTGGATAGGCTGGGCCGCTCTTTGTCCCACCTGCTTTCAATTATCAACACGCTTAAAGAAAAACAGGTTGCATTCCGTTCACTCACTGAGGGCATGGATACCACTACGCCATCAGGCGAACTGTTGTTCCATGTCTTTGGCGCTCTCGCCCAATATGAACGTGCTTTGATTAAAGAACGTGTTTTAGCGGGCCTTACCGCTGCCAGAAAACGCGGACGAATTGGCGGACGCCCACCCGCCATTATGGGTGAAAAATTAGAAGCGATTATCGCCGCATTGAATAGCGGTATGTCTAAAGCGGCAGTCTGCCGTAACTTTGGTGTCAAGCGAACCACACTGATCGAAACGTTGGCTCGCATCGGCTGGCCTTCTTCAAATCCAAATCCATAACGGTGCGATGGACAATAGTGGCGATAAGGATCAGTGGGTACTAACACCCGCCGAACGCTCGTTGGTCATGGCCAAGAATCGAGCAAACCGGTTAGGGTTTGCAATTCTGCTAACGTTCTTCCGCGAACGCGGCAGGTTCCCGCGCGATGAATCCGAAATCGAAACCCAAGGCGTAGCCTTACTCAGTCAGCAACTGGAAGTGCCGATTCCAATAGATGGCGAAGCCATTCCTACTGGCCGCACTGCCGAGCGGCTACGCGCTGAAATTCGAGTCCGTTTCGGTTTCCGGGAAGTCACGGTTGCCGATGCGGAAATGCTGACAGCTTGGCTGCGTGATCATGTTGCCGGTGAAGTCGGCGGCGATATCGACTCGATGGTCGCACGATTGGAAGCACGTTGCAAAGAACTCTCGATTGAACCGCCTACACCTGATCGAATGGATCGTATTGCACGTAGTGCGCTGCATGCGCATGAAGACCTGTTCCACAATTCTGTCTATGAACGTCTTTCGCCCGAACACCGCGAGAGTTTGGATGCCTTGTTACGGTCTGAGAAATTCGGTAGCGAGAACAGTGAGCAAGATGACATTACCGGCAGCGCGTCAGCCCTCTTATTGACGCTGCGTAGCAATCCTGGCCGCCCCAGCCTTGCCAGTATGCAGGATGAACTAGCGAAATTAGCGCTCATCAGGAAAATCGGATTGCCAACCGATTTATTTGATAAGGTTTCACCGCTTGATTTGGAGCGTTGCCGCAAGCGTGTTTCTGTCGAAGTACCCCGCGACCTGCGTAGGCATCCCGATGCCGTACGCATTACTTGGTTGGCCGCGTTCGTTTACTTGCGTGCCCGCAGTTTGATTGATGATCTTGTGGACTTGCTGATCGAGACCATCCACCAGATCGGCGCACGCGCTGAGCGCAAAGTCGACCGGGAATTATTGGAAGACCTTAAGCGTGTTTCCGGCAAACAAAACCTGTTGTTTGAACTGGCTGACGCCACGCTGGCCCAGCCAGATGGAGTAGTACGTGACGTAGTATTTCCCGTGGTCGGAGAACAGACGTTGCGTGATTTGGTAAAAGAGTGGAAAGCAACCGGACCAACTTACCGAATCACACTGCGAACCGTGATCCGAAATTCGTACAAGGGACACTATCGCCGCATGGTGCCTACTTTGCTGGCCGCACTTGAATTTCGGTGTAACAATGACCTTCACCGTCCGGTAATGGACGCGCTTGAATTGGTAAAACGTTTTGCGGACACCAAAGCTCATACCTTTCCGGTGGATGAAAATGTGCCGCTCGATGGCGTTGTGCGCGGATTATGGCGTGAAGCCGTGATGGATAAGGACGCAGCCGGACGGGATCGCATTAATCGCATCACTTATGAAATTGCGGCGCTGGAAGCGTTACGCGAACGACTGCGCTGTAAGGAAATTTGGGTAGTCGGCGCAAACCGTTACCGCAACCCCGATGAAGACCTACCCACAGATTTTAATGCGAACCGTGAAAACTACTATCAGGCGTTAAATCTGCCGCTCGACGCGGAGCAGTTCATCGCCAACTTGCAGGCCGAAATGCGCGAAGCATTAAACGCCTTCGACACTGGCCTGAAAAATAACCCCTTCGTCCGATTAAGCAGCAAGAACAACGGCTGGATAATATTAACCCCGCTGGACGCGCAGCCCGAACCGCCAAATCTGGCAACGCTCAAAGCTGAACTGAATGCCTTGTGGCCTATGACAAGTTTGCTTGATGTGGTTAAGGAAACCGATCTGCGGCTGGGTTTTACAGATGTATTGAAAACGCCAACCTCTTATGAAACGATGGATCGCTCGGTGTTGCAACCACGCTTATTATTATGTTTGCACGGTCTTGGCACCAATGCGGGTCTACAACGCATGGCCGGACTCGATTCCGGTACAACGGCAAGAGACTTGGCTTATGTACGTCGCCGTTACATTGGCGTTGACGCTATGCGGCGCGCAATTGCCATTGTCGCCGATGGTACGTTACATGCGCGTAATCCGGCTGTATGGGGTAGCGGCACCACCGCCTGTGCATCCGATTCCAAGCATTTCGGCGCATGGGATCAAAACCTGACTACACAATGGCATGTTCGCTATGGTGGACGCGGCATCATGATTTACTGGCATGTCGAACGCAATTCACTGTGCATCCATTCGCAACTTAAATCGCCGTCCTCTTCGGAAGTGGCATCAATGATCGAAGGCGTTATCCGTCATTGCACCGAGATGGAAGTTGACCGTCAATATGTCGATTCTCATGGCCAAAGCACGGTTGCGTTTGCCTTCTGCCGATTATTGGGGTTCCAGTTATTACCCAGACTGAAAGCCATTCACTCACAAAAACTAAGTCGGCCAGATGTCGGCATGGCCGATGCCTATTCAAATCTGCAAGAAATTTTAACGAAACCTATTGAATGGGATTGCGTGCGGCAGCAATACGATCAAATGGTTAAATACACGACGGCTCTACGCCTTCGAACAGCGGAAACCGAAGCCATCTTAAGGCGTTTTACTCGAAAGAACGTTCAGCATCCGACTTACAAAGCATTTGCAGAACTTGGTAAGGCGATTAAGACTATATTTCTTTGCCGCTATTTGCATGACGAATCTTTACGCCGGGAAATCCATGAAGGCCTGAATGTGGTTGAACAATGGAATGGTGCAACTGATTTTGTGTTTTTTGCTCGTCGCGGTGAAATGTCGAGCAATCGCAGGGAAGACCACGAGATTAGCATGTTAGCCTTACATCTCATTCAAAACTGCATGGTTTACATCAACACGTTAATGATCCAAAAGGTGTTAGCGCAGCCACACTGGCAGGGCAAGATGACAACACGAGACTACGCCGCGTTAACTCCCTTGATTTGGGAGCATATCAACCCCTATGGGCGATTTGACCTTGATATGAACACCCGGCTTGACTTACCGTAATGGAAATGGCGGCTGGTGACACGACTGCTTGTTTTACCCCAAATAGTCGGTCACATAGCGCCTGGCAAGCTCAAGCGCCGCATCGTAGCTAGAATCTTTATAAAAGAATTTCTGGGCAGGGCAGCCGATAATACGGGTACAGCCGACATACCTGTAAAAATAGGACTTAGTGTTCAAAGTAACCTGCTTAACCGAAATTTGTCGCCTTCTCTATTGATCACCTATCTTCGGTGTTTTCCGGTTTTGTGTCACATATTATCTATTTTTAACCCTTTGCGAGCCTTACATTAAATGACCGGTTAAGTGACGCTTTTTGACGTTTCTACCGTTTTGCAGCACACTGTCACTTAATCGAACGTATAAGTGACAGGTAAAAACATGCTGATTGGTTATATGCGGGTTTCAAAAGCGGACGGTTCTCAAGCCACTGATCTACAGCGCGATGCTTTACTGGCGGCTGGTATCGATGCGGCTCATCTCTATGAAGACCATGCCTCTGGCAAAAAAGAAGATCGCCCTGGGTTAACGGCATGTCTTAAAGCGCTGCGCGAAGGGGATACCTTATATATATGGAAGCTAGACCGTTTGGGCCGTGATCTTCGCCACCTCGTCAACACCGTACATGATCTGACCAGGCGCGGCATTGGACTCAAAGTATTAACCGGTCATGGTGCCGCTATCGATACCACCACCCCGTCAGGGAAATTGGTCTTTGGTATTTTTGCCGCCCTTTCAGAATTTGAGCGGGAGCTCATCTCCGAACGGACAGTGGCAGGCTTGGCTTCGGCCCGCGCTCGTGGTCGAAAAGGTGGGCGGCCATTTAAAATGACCGCAGCTAAGCTTAGATTGGCGATGGCCGCCATGGGACAGCCGGAAACGACTGTTGGAAAACTCTGTAAAGAGCTGGAGATCAGCCGGCAAACGTTATACCGGCATGTTTCACCAAATGGTGAACTGCGACCTGATGGTGTAAAGCTTTTATCACGGGGATAGCTATCGGTTTAGTAACAACGGCTTGCGGCTAACGGCCGATTGTGTTGAAAAAGGGCTCTTTTGCGAAAAATGCTCTTTTTATAAAAATTATTACCTATTAAAAACAATAGGTTAAAAATACGAGTGCTGGCAAAATTGGCCTAAATTCACCGAAAACCGACTTTTTCAACAGAATCGGCCATCAAGAGACGCTCGATCCACCCAAAATTGCGTTTAATGAATGGCTGTAGATCTTCATATTACTGCCAGGGGACCTCTAATAAATGAAATTTAAGTGCCTTCCCTTTAAGGGCTGTTCAAGCTCGTTTAAAAGACGTCCAGGTTATTTTCAGATTCCTTGGCATCTCTGGATTCTCCGATCAAAAGTAGCGCTAACATCGGCGGCGCAATCACCGAAGTGAGCAAGACCATCGCGATAATTACCGCATAAATCTCATTCGAGATGACGCCGGCTTGTTGACCCAGGCTGGCGACGATAATGCCGACATCGCCGCGCGGCACCATGCCGGCACCAACAATCAGCGCAGGTTTGCGTCCCAACGACCAGGCGGCCAATCCGCAACCAATGAACTTGCCGGCAACGGCCAGTAGCACGACGATAGCCAGGGTGCCGAGCATCGAAACATCGCCCAGCACCGCAAGGTTGACTTTTACCCCGGTGATGACAAAGAAAAACGGTACTAAAAAGGCCAGAATTGGTTGCAACTGATGGTTCAGCAACTCCCGTTGGCGGGTTTCCGCAGCAACCATGCCGGCTAGAAAAGCGCCGATAATGGCGGCGAGGCCTAAAAATGACGCCATGTCGGCCAACGCCAGACAGATGGCCAGGGCAATGGTCAGCGGTGAAAACGGACTGATGGGTGCATCTAGCAAGGCTGATGAGCGGCGTAACAATTTCGGCCCCACCCAGCCGACTACGACAATGAAGCCAATGGCTTGCAAAACGATGACCGACAAATGCGCGACGTCGACCGAACCACCGCCTTGAATCGCCGTGACACCGCCCAGCAGTAGCATGGCCAGAATGTCGTCGATGATCGCCGCGCCCAGTATCACCCGGCTATAGCTTTTGCTCAAAACACCCAAGTCTTGTAGCACCCTGGCGGTAACACCGGCCGAGGTGGCGACAAACGCCGAGGCCACGAACAGGGATTTGGCTAGATCAAGCCCTTGCCAATGCGCCCAGGCCGCCCCAAATATAAACGGCAGCACAATACCGCTGACGCCGACCAGCACGGCGGCGCGTCCGACTTTTCTCAGTTCCTCCACCCGTGTTTCCAGGCCGACCGAAAACAGCAATAACACCGCGCCGAGTTCTGCCAGCATATCCAGGGGCTGGCTGACGCCAACCCAATTCAACACCGCCGGGCCAATCAAACAACCGGCACTGATTTCACCCACCAGCGCCGGTAACTTCAAACGTTGAGAGATTTCCGCTCCGATTTGGGCGGCGGCAAATACGGTAAACAATTCGAGAAAAACTTCGGTGACGTGATTCATTGGTAGTACGCTAAGGTTGCTTGATTGTGAAATAAGCTTATTCCTAATATAATATCATTTACTTATTATATTAAGGGCTATATCTCCGTGCATTCCAAATTCGGTTTTCTCAGTTACGAAATCAGCCACATCATTCGGCAACGCTTCAACAAGGAAGCCGAGCATATCGGCTTTACCCATTCGCAGTGGCGGGCCTTGGTGCATTTATCCGAGAACGAAAATTGCCGCCAGATCGATCTGGCCGAAATTCTGGAAATCAAGCCCATTACCCTCGCCAGACAAATCGATTTACTCGAAGAATCAGGCTTGGTGCGGCGCAACAAGGACGTTGACGACCGCCGGGCTTATCGGCTGGAAGTCACCGACAAGGCTCGAATGGTAATGCAGGAACTCTGGACGATTGCCGATGCGGTGGAGGCTGAAGTGCTCGCGGCATTGACGGTCGAGGAAAGGGGAATGATGGTGTCGTTATTGGAGCGGGTCAAGGCCGGCATTGCCGACAGTGCCGATTAAGTTCGCGCCCCAATCCATCGCCATTTGCTCTAGTCGAAGCACAGGCTCCAGCAAGCTTTGTCAGGCCGTCACAGAATCGCATAGCCGCTCCATCAGCCCATTTTCGGCAGATACTCCCTTATGATCCATTCCTTACTTCATCGTACAACCCGCGCCATATGGCGGTTTCCCTGGCTGATTGTTTCCGCGTTTATAGTCCTCTGCGTGTTCAGTGCCGGCTATACCGGCCGCCACCTGGGTATCAATAACAATACCGCGCAATTGCTGGATCAGGATTTACCGTTTCAGCAAGTGCGCTTGAAACTGGAACAAGCCTTTCCGCAGGACGCCGCGACCATCATCGCCGTGGTTTCATCCGCCACCCCGGAGCAAACCGCGCTGGCCGCCGATTTCATCCAGCGCCGCCTGCAAGCCGAAACGGCTATTTTCGAATCGGTTTACCGCCCCGACGACGATCCGTTCTTCCGCCGGCAAGGTTTTCTCTACCTGGAACTCGACCAATTGGAAGTCCTGTCGGCCAAGTTGACCGATGCTCAGCCTTTTATCGGCTATCTATCGCAGCATTACCATGTTGCCGGCTTGACCGACATCGTCACGCTGGCCCTGGAAAATCAAACATACGATGCGGGCATGCCGCTGGACGATTTGCTGGGCGCCATCGACCAGGCGGTGGTGGCGGCCAGCCATGGCCAAAGCCATTTTCTATCCTGGCAGCAATTGCTGACCGGCTCGGACGGCGAACAAAACCGCACCCGGCGTTTGGTCATCATCAAACCCAGGCTGGATTTCAAGCAATTGATGCCGGCCGGTCAGGCCATGGCCTATTTGCGCGCGTTAAGCGACGAAGTGGCGCAGCGCTATCCTGGCGTGGCGGTCGGCCTCACCGGCGAAGTGGCCCTGGAACATGAAGAAATGGAGACCGTCAATCACGACATGCTGGTCTCAGGCGTGGCTTCGTTTGTGTTGGTCTGTATTTCGCTGTGGCTAGGTTTGCGTTCTTGGCAATTGCTACTGGCCACGTTGCTGGCATTGATCGCCGGACTGGCGCTGACCGCGGGCTTTGCCGCCGTGGCGATCGGCCATCTCAATCTGATTTCGGTGGCGTTCGCGGTGCTGTACATCGGCTTGGGGGTGGATTTTGCCACCCATTTTTGCCTGCATTATCAGGAATGCCGGGCTCTGGATATGGATACCGATAAAGCCCTGTTGCACGGCATGACATCGGTCGGACCGTCGCTGCTGCTGTGCGCGTTGACCACCGCCATCGGTTTTTTTGCTTTCATTCCCACCGATTTCACCGGCGTGTCGGAACTGGGCATCATCTCCGGTGCCGGCATGTTCATCGGCCTTGGCGTGTCGCTGACGCTGTTGCCGGCCATGCTGAAAATCCTGTCGGTATGGCCGATGTCGGCCATGCGTTCCACAGCATTGCCACTCTGGCTTTACGGGCTGCCGTTTCGCTATGCCCGAACCATCCGTATCGCGTCGCTCCTGCTGGCGATAGGCGCGGCTTTCAGCCTCAGCCAGATACGCTTCGACTCGGCATCGATCAATCTGCGCGATCCCAAATCGGCGTCGGTGATCGCCTTCAAACAATTGCTGCAAAGCCAAACCGAATCGCCGTTTGCGATTTCCGCGCTCGCCGACAGCCTGGAACAAGCCAATCATTTGGCGGATCAATTTGCCCGATTGCCTAGCGTGCATCAAGCCGTCACCCTCGGCAATCTGGTGCCGGAGCAGCAAGCGCAAAAGCTGGAAATCATCGACGATCTGAACCTGATCATGCCGATGCAACTGAACCGCTTTGCCGCGGCTTACGAGACATCGGATGTGCGCGCGGCCTTGTTGAAATTGCAGGCCGCCTTGCGACAAGCCCGCCCCAATCCGGCCGCCGGATTAGCAGGCGAACGGCTCGATGCCTTGCATCAGCATATCGATGAATTCATCCGCCGCGCCGACGGCGCTATTCAACCTGCTACGGCGTATAAAAATCTGGAAGATAGCCTGTTGACGTTGCTGCCGCACACTTTGCTGATGTTGCGCGACAGTCTGGCGGCAAGCCCGGTCGAACTTGGCGACATACCCGACAGCTTGCGCCGGCATTGGGTGAGCGATCAGGGTTGTTATCGGGTGCTGATCACGCCGTCTCAGGATTTGAATGCACCCGAGCAGTTGCGCGAGTTTGTCGGTCAAGTCATGGACACCTATCCAGCGGTGTTCGGCTTGCCGATTGGCGATGTCACTTCCGGCCAGGCGGTGGTCGATGCCTTCATGCAGGCATTTTCCAGCGCGCTGATCCTGATCATATTATTGCTGTTGTTGATGACCCGCAGCCTGAAAGCGACATTATGGGTGATGACGCCCTTGCTGTTGGCGGCGCTTTTGACGGCGGCCTGCAATGTCTGGTTGAACAATCCCTTCAATTTCGCCAATATCATCGTGCTGCCGCTATTGTTGGGCATGGGCGTGGACAGTGGTATACACATGGTCCAGCGCCTGCGGCATAGGCCTGATCAGGCTGACGAATTGCTGCATTCGAGTTCGGCGCGCGGCGTGTTTTTTAGCGCCCTGACCACGCTGTGCAGCTTTACCAGTTTGGCCTTCAACACCCATCAGGGCACCGCCAGTATGGGTTTGCTGCTGTCTATCGGTATCGTATTGACGATAGCCTGCAGTTTGCTGGTGTTGCCGGCGCTGGCAGTGATGGGGCGAGAAGAGAGGGCAGGACTGGCAAAATAACGGTATTCGCAATATAATACCTTGTGCTTATAATATTCTCGTATTAGCGGTTTACCACTAAAAACATGCCGGACGAGCCTCCGAATACCGATTTACAAACCGACCGCCAATTATTGACCCGCATCGCTTGGCAATTTGTGGTGGTGTTTTTGCTTATCATGTTTTTCGACACCTTGCTGGAATGGTTGGTCGAAGGTTTGCATATTCTGCTCGAACTGCTGCATCTGGTCATCGAAGTCTTCGAACATTTAATCGAAGAGCTGTTGGAGCACCTGTTACACACCAGCCACCATCAAAGCGAAACCATCATTTTCAATAGCGTGATGCTGCTGGTCATATTCGGAATCTATCATTTGTTTCGGTGCTGGCCGGCTCTATCTTTGAGGTGGCAGCAGCGCTTGCAGGCAGCCTGGCAGGGTTACAGAAACCGTAAAGTACAGGCATGGCAGCGCTTGCCGCGCCGGCAAAAACGCATTGTGACGGCCACTTACGCTAGCGGCAGTGCCTTGATCCTGTTTCTGCTGACGCTATAACGACGTCACGAAGCTTATTTAATTTTTTACCACTTAACCCAAACGCCTATGCATAACCGACTCAACCCACCTTAACCAACTCATCACCTATTACTTTTTACCTCGCTCCTGCCTTGGCTATGCTTGGCATAGCCTTTTTTTGTCATTGGAATACACATGCTCTTTTTATCGAAAAAACACGACTGGCTAGGCAATATCCGAGGGGATGTGCTGGCCGGTACCGTAGTGGCATTGGCCCTGATCCCGGAAGCCATCGCCTTTTCCATCATCGCCGGGGTCGATCCCAAAGTGGGCTTGTATGCCTCGTTTTGTATCGCGGTGATGACTGCTTTCGTCGGCGGCCGCCCCGGCATGATCTCGGCGGCAACCGGTGCCATGGCCTTGCTGATGGTGACCTTAGTCAAGGATCACGGCTTGCAGTATCTGCTGGCGGCGACCTTGCTGACCGGTGTCTTGCAAATCATCGCCGGCTACCTGAAGCTCGGCAGCCTGATGAGTTTCGTGTCGCGTTCGGTGGTGACGGGTTTCGTCAACGCCTTGGCGATTTTGATTTTCATGGCGCAATTGCCGGAATTGACCAATGTGACCTGGCACGTCTATGCCATGACCGTCGGCGGTTTGGCGATCATCTATCTGTTCCCATATTTACCGGTGGTCGGTAAAACGCTGCCATCGCCGTTGATTTGCATCATTGCTCTGACCGTGATTGCGGTTTATCTAAAGCTGGATATCCGTACCGTCGGCGACATGGGCCAGCTGCCGGATACCTTGCCGGTGTTCCTGTGGCCCGAGGTGCCTTTGACCCTGGAAACCCTGAAAATCATTCTGCCGTATTCACTGCCCCTGGCCGTGGTCGGCTTGCTGGAATCCATGATGACGGCCACCATTGTTGACGATTTAACCGACACCGCTAGCGATAAAAACCGCGAATGCAAGGGCCAAGGCCTAGCCAACATCGGCGCGGGCCTGCTGGGCGGCATGGCCGGCTGCGCGATGATCGGCCAGTCCATCATCAACATCAAATCCGGCGGCCGCGGTCGTCTGTCGACCCTATGCGCGGGGGTGTTTTTGTTGATCATGGTGGTATTCTTGGACAAATGGCTCTCGATGATTCCGATGGCGGCGTTGGTGGCCGTGATGATCATGGTGTCCATCGGTACTTTTAGTTGGCGGTCGATACTCAACCTGAAACAACACCCGATGTCGACCAATATCGTCATGATTGCTACCGTGGTAGTGGTGGTTTGGACGCACAATCTGGCAATGGGCGTGTTCGTCGGCGTATTGCTGGCGTCCTTGTTCTTCGCCAACAAAATCAGCCATTTTATGTACGTGGATTCCAAACTGAACGAAGACGGCAACACGCGCACTTATAAAGTAGTCGGTCAGGTGTTTTTCAACTCGGCCGACAAGTTTGTTAACAGCTTCGATTTCAAGGAAGCGGTGGACAAAGTGGTCATCGACCTGAAACGCGCGCATTTTTGGGACATTAGCTCGGTCAGCGCGCTGGACAAAGTCGTCATCAAACTACGCCGCGAAGGCGCGGACGTTGAGTTGATCGGTATGAATGAAGCCACGACGACGATCATCGACCGTTTTGCGATACACGACAACCCCGAAGAAATCGAAAAAATTATGGGAGGCCATTAATGAGCGCCACACAAAATTTAGTCCTGGCCGGCATCGACGGCTCCGCATTGACCGGCGCGGTTTGCGACTACGCCGCCTGGATCGCGCAAAAAGTGGATGCGCCGTTGAAACTGCTGCACACCATCGACCACCATCCGGAACATGCCGATCACACCGATATAACCGGCAATATCGGCGTCGACAGCCGTGATCATTTAATGGATGAATTGACGCAACTGGAACAGCAGCGCAGCAAATTGCGCTTGCAACAAGGCAAGCAATTACTGCAAGCCGCCAGGGAACGGGTGATGCAAGCCGGCATACTTGATCCCATCACCAACCAGCGCCATGGTAGCCTGGTCGAGTCGCTGATCGAGCTGGAAAACGACTTGCGGGTGCTGGTAATCGGTGTGCGCGGCAAAGTCCACGAAAACCAGCCGGATAAAATCGGCGCCAAACTCGAATCCATTATCCGCTCGCTGCACAAACCGATTTTGGTGGTGAATGCCGAATTCAAGGCGCCGGAACGCATCATGCTGGCCTACGACGGCAGCCAAGCCGCCGAAAAAGCCCTGGACATGGTCGCCACCAGTCCGCTTTATAAAGGTTTGGTTTGTCATCTGGTCTGCGTCAGCCAGGATGAAGGCAAGGGGCAATTACTGGAAGTGGCCGCCAACAAACTGCAATTGGCGGGCGGTATCGAGGTCATCGCCAAAAAACTGGTTGGCAAACCCGAACTGGTTTTATCCGAGTATCAAGAACAAAAAGGCATAGACATGACCGTGATGGGCGCGTTCGGCCATGGCCGCATCCGCGACTGGTTGTTGGGCAGTTTTACCGTGAAGATGCTGACCCATAGCCGCATACCTTTGTTGTTATTGCGTTGAGGCGCTAGCCAGGCGGCGGGATGCTTTCGAAAGACTCAGGCTTGATAGAAGGTCACGGGCGCATGCCGATTGTGTTGCTTTGGGATGTCGGATTGTTTATGAATAACACCCAAAGCCCCTATGGCTTCAATTGAGCGTACTGCCTATCCCCGCTTCAAACGCACTCCAAGCGTCAAGGAACTAGAGTCGCTTTATACGCCAACCGGTGATGAACTGATCTTTGCCCATCGCTTGGCACGTAAAATACAGTCTCGATTCGGATTGTTGTTACTGTTGAAATCGTTTCAGCGATTGGGGTATTTTCCGTCAATAGAAGAAATACCGCCGGCCATCGTGCAGCATATCCGAGCGGTGTGCGGGATAGACGAGGATATATCGCCGCACTATGGGGAGCTGCGCACGCTGTATCGCCATCACCAGGCCATTCGCAAACGGTTGGGCGTATCGCCGTGGGGCGATGACGGCTTAAGCATCGCCACCGAAGCGATGTCCACTGCCGCCGAAGTGATGGACAACCCGGCCGATTTGATCAACGTGGCTATTGAAGAGCTTGTTCGGTTGCGGGTTGAATTGCCGGCGTTCAGCACCCTTGATCGCTTGTCGCGGCGAGTCCGCACATTGATCAACGGGCGCCTCTTTGCGGCGGTGCATGAACGCTTATCCCATGCCGAACGGGAACAGCTGGATGCGTTGCTGGAAATCGCCGGTAATCCGCAGAAAAAGACGTCGTTCTTTGCCCTGAAGCAGTTACCCAAACGTTCCTCTTTGGCGCATTTGCAGGATTTGCTGGATCACTTCGTCAAACTCTCCAATACGGTTGGCGCCAATCACCACCTGGCCGAGATTCCCGTTGCCAAGATCAAACACTTCGCAGCCGAAGCGAAAGCCTTGGATGCCGCTGAACTGAAGAAATTTACGCCTGCCAAGCGCTATGTGCTGATACTCTGCATGATCCATCGTGCGCGCGTCCAAGCCCGCGACGATCTGGCCGACATGTTTATCAAACGAATGAACCACCTGCATCGGCGTGGAAAGGATGAACTCGAACGTCAGCGGGCCAAATACCGCCAGAAGACCGACGCTTTGGTGGCGACGCTGGCCGATGTCATCGGGGTTTTGGAAACCGAGCCGACCGACGAGGCCGCCGGGAAGACCATACGCGCCTTGTTGTCGGATCAAGGGGGCATGCAAGCCTTACAAGACGACTGCGCCGCCATCAATGCCTTCAGAGGCGATAATTATTTCCCGTTGTTATGGCGTTTTTATCGCAGTCATCGGTCGACACTTTTTCGGATGGTACATTTACTGACGATGACCTCGACCAGCGAAGACCGGTCGCTGATACAGGCGCTGACCATACTATTAAAGCATGAGCACCGTAAAGGCACCTGGATTGAAGAACCGGTGGATTTTTCTTTCACCAACGAACGCTGGAAACGTGCCGTGCTGGAAAAAACGGAGAGCGGTGAACGGATTATCCGACAGCACTTCGAAGTCTGCGTGTTTTCCGCGCTGGCCGCAGAGCTCAAGTCGGGCGACGTTTCGATTCAGGGCTCGGAAGCCTATGCCGATTACCGAGAGCAACTCCTATCCTGGCAGGAATGCGAACCCAAAGTAACCGAGTATTGCCAGCAGCTTGGCTTTGCGGATGATCCCAGCCGCTTTGTCCATAGTTTGCGCGAAGAGCTAACTCGTATTGCCGATGAAGTCGATGCAGGTTTCCCAGAGAACAAGTCGCTGGGCGTTGACGAATCTGGACAGCCTGTACTCAAGCGTAGTTTGCCTCGGGAACCCAAAGCCTCCGCCCGCGCGCTGGAAACGGCGATCCTGCAACGCTTGCCTGAGCGCAACGTGATTGACGTACTTTGCAATGTGGCGCATTGGACCAACTGGAGCCGCCACTTCGGGCCACTATCCGGTTCCGACCCCAAGATCGAGAATCCCGGCGAACGCTACATCCTGACAACCTTTACCTATGGTTGTAATCTTGGGCCCACGCAGGCCTCACGCCATCTGCGCGGAGCCGTTACGCCCCATATGCTGTCATTCATCAACCGGCGGCATGCTAACGCCAACAAGCTGAACGCGGCGCTCAGGGATATTATCAATCGCTACCATGCGTTCGATTTACCCAAGGTTTGGGGAGACGGTAAGTCGGTGGCAGCCGATGGCACCCAATTCGACATGTACGATCAAAATTTACTGGCGGAGTATCACATTCGTTACGGCAGCTACGGCGGAATAGCCTACCACCATGTCGCCGACAATTATGTGGCGTTATTCAGCCACTTCATTCCCTGCGGGGTCTGGGAAGCTGTCTATATCATCGAAGGTCTGTTGAAAAACCAATCGGATATACAACCGGATACCGTGCACGCTGACACGCAAGGCCAATCGGCTCCGGTTTTCGCGCTCTCTTATTTGTTGGGTATCAAATTGATGCCTCGAATTCGGAATTGGCATGACTTGGTGTTTTTCCGCCCAACCAAGGAAACGGCCTATAAGCATATCGATGCACTGTTCAAAGACGTTATCGATTGGGATTTAATTGAAACCCACTGGAAAGACTTGTTGCGTGTGGTACTGTCGATCAAGGCCGGAAAAATCTCATCATCTACGCTATTGCGAAAACTGGGTAACTACAGTCGCAAAAATCGGCTCTACCAAGCCTTCCGGGAATTAGGGCGGGTCGTGCGAACGCTATTCCTGTTGCGATACATTTCTGATTTGGAATTGCGAGATCAGATTACAGCGACGACCAACAAAGTTGAATCCTACAATGGCTTTTCAAAATGGTTATTTTTCGGTGGAGAGGGTGTCATTGCCGACAACGACCCCGATGAGCAGGAGAAGGTTATCAAATACAATGACCTTGTGGCGAATGCCGTCATTTTCCATAACGTGGTGGATCAGACTCGAATCTTACGCGAGTTGAAGGAAGAAGGATTTCCGATTAATCGTGAGGACATCGCTACGCTCAGTCCGTACGTCACCAGTCATATCAAGCGCTTCGGAGATTACATTATTGATAGTGAAACGGTGCCTGAGCCTATTGATCCTTCGTTACCAATCTGAGGAAACAAAGCAAAAATAGCAGGGAAGGCCTTAAGTCCTATTTTTACATGTATGTCGGCTGTACCCGCAATGCGTCTACAAGTTCATTGGCTGTTGCTGTTGTCGCTTTGTGCATCTCATCGATTGCCCATAATACGCCGTGGCCTTCTATTTGATAATCGCTAGCTATCGTTCGAAGCCCACCATCACCGGTTAGCAGAATGCTGTCCGGTATACTTTCGGCAAGTGCAAAGGCGAAACAATCATGAATGGATAGGGCAGGAAAATCTGCTTCTAATTTTATGGCTCGACGAACACTATCACTTGGCAGGTCAAGCACTTTGAGCCCATTGTCCAAAAGTGCTTTTTTCTCCTGCCCGCTAAATCTCAATAATTCTTCCTCAAAAAGAGTGTTTGGAATAACAATCTCGTAAGGCAGCATAAGAAAAGCCTTTAACAAAGCTGCTTTTCGCAGGTCAATTAAACAACTGCTATCGCTATTTTTAACGTTTAAATCCCGATTTTCTCCACCTCGTCAAGCGTCATTTCGTCACGGCGACGGTCGTAAAGCTGCGTTGTGCGGGTGCTAGCGTGGTTTGCCATGACGGCGGCTTTCTCCAAGCTGCCGCCATTCTTGAGATAGGCCGTGATGCCCGTCGCACGGAAGCTGTGGTTTCCGGCCTTGGTCGCAATTAAAGCGGAGGCCATGCGGCGTTGGATCATCGCATGAGCATTCGCCTGGGCGAGAGGGGCGGTGGTGAGCTTGCCGGTTCCGCGCCCAATGGTGCGGAACAGTAGACCCTTAGGATCATCGCGGAGGTCTGCGCCGTCAATATAGGCGACAAGATATTCTTCAAGGTTATGGTGGCAGGGCATTTCGTGGCGCTTGCCGCCTTTCTCGCGCAACCGCACCCAGAGGCGGCGATTCTGCGTGTACACATCTTCTATCCTCATGCCCAAAGCCGCGCCGATCCGCGCAAAGGAATAGACCATCAGCGCAATCAAAGCGCGGTCGCGAAGACCGGCGTGTGTATTGGTGTCAATACTGGCAATCAGGCGGCGGGCTTCCTCGGCTTCCAATATCGGCGTTTTGCCGGTCTTCACCACATGCGACGGGCCACGCACCGATGAGGCGGGATTGACTGGCACGATCTGGCCGGTCACCAGCCAGTCGAACAAATGGCGGATGGCCGCCAGGTGTTGCTTGACGGTCGGCGCGGACAGTTGGCGGGTTTTGCCTTCGATCCACGCGGCAACGTGCAGCGACTCCACGTCTATGATCGACTTCACGCCAGCCGCAACCGCGCACCAATCAAGAAATTCCGTCACGGCGCGAACATAAGCACGCCGCGTGTGCGTGTTGCGGATGTTTGAGGCGAAGAATTCCAGAAAACGGATTTGCGCTCGATCACCGGCGGCAGTGATTAGAGAGGGAAGGGAAGGCAAGGGTAGAGAAATAAGCATGGTCATAGCTGCACTCCCGTGTGCTCCTCGATTTTCTTCTTTATTAGTCCCTTCGCCAGTGCGCCGAGCAATTCCAGGCTGAATCCGCCAGCCTTCTTTGCGCCTTCCTTTGTTTCTCGCCAAATTTCTGGATCGCGGACGGTATCAAGAAAATCGTGCCCTTGCCAACTTAGCCTGGAAATTATCGGCATTTGCATAGTAGGTTTTCCAACCACTAAGCCTATCTCAATGAGCATGACAAGATGGTAAGTAACTTCTTCGGACGAGCGATTGGTAATACCGAGATCGCTCGGGTCATCTGGCATTATATGACTCATCCCGTCGAAGTTAGGGTCGCTCTCAATGGCAAGCAGCAAATCCCGAACTAAATCCATATCGCGTTTCATAGGCTATCCTCATATATGTGATAAAGGACATTATCACATATAGGAGAAACCGTCATTGCAATAGCAGACAGCGCCTTTACATTGATAAGTTAACGAGTATTTAGCGTTAACTTTACAGACATCACGACCAGATCAGCGGCGGAAAATTATTCTTATAGCGATTCTAAAGATTGGCCTTGACAGATTGTACTAATATTATAGATATTATGTCTTTATGATAAATTATATAAAGTAGGTACATAAATGGACCCAATACTTAATCCATTTGCCCCTGGAGCTGGTAGTCAGCCGCCAGAGCTTGCTGGCCGTGACAATGTTCGCCAAAAAATGAAGCTTTGTCTTGGACGCCTTCGCATTGGCCGTCCTGCAAAAAGCGTTATGCTTATTGGTCTACGCGGTGTCGGTAAAACGGTACTTCTGGACCGAATGATGAAAGATGCGGAGGCCGACGGCATGATCACTATTCGCATTGAAGCGCCAGAAGGACGCTCATTGCCAGCCATGCTAGCACCACAATTACGTTTGGCGTTGCTCAGATTGAACCGCATCGCGAAGGCGACAGACTACGCGGTCAGGGGTCTAAAGGCATTGGCCGGATTTGCCAGTAAGCTAAAGGTAACATTCAACGACATCGAGGTTGGGTTTGATTACGATCCGGAGCCAGGTCTTGCCGATAATGGTGATCTTGAAGGCGACCTGACAATGCTGCTGGTGCAAGTAGGGCTGGCGGCACAAGCGGCAGAAACGGTTGTAGCCATTTACATTGACGAATTGCAGTACGTAGAAGAATCGCAGTTGGCAGCACTAATTTCAGCATTACACCGATGTTCACAGAATCAACTACCACTTACTGTTATCGGCGCGGGACTACCCCAACTGCGAGGCAAAATGGGCGATGCGAAATCTTATTCTGAACGTCTGTTCGATTTTCCTGAAATTGGTCCGTTAAACGCCGTAGATGCAGCGGAAGCCATCGTTAAGCCGGTCATGAGCGAGGGAGCAGAAATTGACACAAGCGCGGTAGACCTCATTATTGCGGAAACAAAGGGGTATCCATATTTCCTTCAGGAATGGGGAAAACATGCATGGGATATCGCGTCGCAGAGTCCAATTACCATTAGTGACATCAAACACGCATCCCATGAGGCCATCGCAACTTTGGACGAAAGTTTTTTCCGTGTTCGGTTTGATCGTCTCACGCCAAAGGAAAAACAATACCTGCGTGCGATGGCTGAATTGGGCCCTGGGCCTCACAGATCAGGTGACATTGCTACCGAGTTGGCCCGTGTAACTTCATCATTGGGACCGATTCGAAACAGTTTAATTGTGAAGGGTATGATTTGGAGTCCAACACATGGTGATACGGCGTTTACTGTGCCTTTGTTCGATGAATTTATGAAAAGAATCGTTCCAGGCAAAGACTGGGCAAAAACCGAATAATTGATTCGGTTGCTCCGCATAAACCGATGGGAAATGTGGAATGACGGGGGCTAATCAACAAAATGCTTAAAGTCTCACAGAATTTTAATGAATTCATTATGCATAAAGGTCTTCGGCCTATTTTCGACCTCTCAAATTTAGGCTGTATTTGGAGGTTATTTTTTGGAATTTACAAACTCACATATTTCCTTAACATAGTTAAATTGACGAGAATATTAACACTTATAGATTGCAAAAAAGAGCAAAAAGGCTTTCCTAACCTGTCCAGAAAACGTCCGTTTAATGGACGGTGGCAGGCAAGTATCTGCCCAAAGTAGCCATTTCCATTAACAGTTAAGAATGTCGGATATAAAAAGCATTCCCAGTCTACAAGGCTTTTTTCATAATTGATAAAATGCATATAAAAAAAATAGAACTCCATCGATTTAAACGCTTTGAAAAAGCGACTATCAATTTGAAGGATAATCTGTCCTTAGTTGTTGGCGGAAATAATTCTGGTAAATCTTCTGTTTTACAAGCACTTGCAACTTGGCAGTTTTGTAAGACCCTTCTTGAAATCGAAAAGGGTCGTAAGGCTTGGATCTTAACGGAACGAATGCAAGGAATAGGTATGGGCATTGTTGACTTTACTCCAATGCATGTTCCATCTTTGTCACATTTGTGGACAAACCTAAAATCTCAGAAATCTAAAGAAGCCGATGGTTATACCCTCAAGATAAAAGTCTTCTGGGATGCCTGCACTGGAGAAGAAAAATACCTAGAAATAGGCATGTCACTTGCAAACGACCGACTGTTCATAAAAACAACTGAAACTAATCTTACGCTAGATGAAGTATTAGACATAGATGGCCAGCCAATTGAGGGTAATGTCCCCAGGATTGCTTATCTTCCGCCTTTTGCTGGAATTACTGACCGCGAGACTCGATTAACTCCGGCTATGCGTGAACGACTCATAGGTCAAGGGCTGTCTGGCGGCGTGATTAGGAATGCATTATTTGATTTGTACAATATCAACAGGGAACAACGAAATAAACTTGGCGAAGGACGTAGTAAAATAAAAAATTCTGATCTTGCTTTGCTTCGGGAAAGCGACTCTTGGGAGATTTTGCAAAAAACTATGCAAAAAATTTTTGGTACAGAGTTGAAAACTATTCCATTTAACGAACGGTATCATAGTTACCTAAAAATTGAATGCGTGAAAGGGCAATTCGAAAATAATAAGTTTACGAAATTTAAAAATTACAATTCTCGAGATCTGATGGTTGAAGGCAGCGGATTCTTACAATGGTTGAGTGTTTATACTCTTATGCTATCACCAGAACTCGATGTTATATTGCTGGATGAGCCTGATGCACATCTTCATCCATCGCTGCAACAACAGTTAGTTAATCAACTTGGAAAAATATCCAGTGAAAAGGAAAAGCAGGTGTTACTGGCCACTCATTCGACGGAGCTTATAAGGTCATATGAGCATGACAAAATTCTAGCCTTGCGAGACGGGAAAGGTAAATATCTTTCAAAACAAGCTGATAAGGTCGGCATTTTAGCAGGCATTGGTGCGGTACATACTCCTACCCTGCACTCGCTAATTCAACACAAGAGGATGCTCATCCTCGAAGCAGAAAGCGATTCAAGATTTATTCAACTCCTTTCAAAACAAGCCGGTATTAAGTGGCCTGAAAATCTTGTGCTGTGGCATTGGACAGGCAAGGTAAATGAACGACGTCAACTCTTCCTCCAACTGAAAAAAGACATTCCAGATTTAAAGGCGATTAGTATTCGAGACAGGGACGATGAGGCAGACAAATCGGTTTGTAACGACCTTGTTGATAAATCATTTAAAATCACTAAGGATTTCACGGCCTTAAAATGGCGCCGACGGCATATTGAAAACTATCTCTTCAGCCCTGAAGTAATAGCGCGTAGTACCCAAAAAACCGTATTAGAAATAAAAGACTTTTTTTCTGAAAAGCATGGCTTAGCCTTGCCAGATGATGTAACAGCAACTGATGTTGTGCCTGCTGTCCGTGATGCGAGAGGTAAAGAAATTATGACCGAAGGCAGAAATTCAGTGCTGCGCACCTTCAAAGTTAAGCGTGAAGATGTAGCTAAGAATATGACTTTTGGCGAAATCCCCGAAGACATTAAAACATTCCTGAAAGCGATTCAAGTTCTTTGCTCTAATTAAGTAACTGGGTCGAAAGCTGGCAGTGCCACTCAAGCTGTTTTTCACCGTTTTATTTTACATAACGCCCGTTAGGCGAAGTTTTACTGTAAGCGCAATATAGTAATGTCCTGTTTTAGCAAAGTAGAAATGTCCTCTCCGGTGTAAATTTACAGTTTTTCTGTAAATTTACACTATGGATAACGACAGCTATGCAGGACATCATTACTATGAGCAACAAAGAATTACATCGCATAGAAATTCTACAAAAATTGATTGATAAACGGCTATTCGAACATGAAGCTGCCAAGCAATTAGGCTTGAGCGTTCGCCAGACCAGGCGGTTAAGAAAAGCGTATAAAGCTAATGGAGCCATAGGTGTTGTCAGCAAGAAACGCGGTAATCCAAGTAATCACAAGTATCCAGACTCGATTAAAGAATTGGCCATAGCTTATGTCAAACAATACTACGTTGATTTTAAGCCAACTTTTGCCTGTGAAAAATTAAGCGAAAACCATGAACTAACTATTTCTCGGGAAACGTTACGAAAATGGATGATTGATGCGGAATTATGGATACCCCAAAGTAGTCGGTTAAAACGAGTCCACCAGCCTCGTAATAGACGTGAATGCTTTGGCGAGCTAATACAGATTGACGGCTCGCCACATGACTGGTTTGAAGGCAGGGCGCCTAAATGCACACTTCTTGTTTATATCGATGATGCAACGGGGAAACTCATGGAATGCCAATTTGTAAAATCAGAGTCAACGTTCACTTATTTTGATTCCACCCGCCGATATTTAGAGAAGCATGGCAAGCCCGTTGCGTTTTATAGTGATAAACACTGCGTATTTCGTGTTAATAAAACAGGTGAATTAGGCGGTGATGGGGTCACTCAATTTGGAAGGGCCTTAACCGAATTGAACATTGATATTATTTGCGCCAATACGCCGCAGGCCAAAGGCCGCGTTGAACGTGTCAATAGAACTCTGCAAGATCGTTTGATTAAAGAAATGCGGCTTATGAATATTTCAGGTGCCGAACAAGGAAATCAATTCTTGCCGGAATTTATGGATAAATTTAACAAAAAATTTGGAGTGGAATCAGTTGACTCCAAGAACATGCACCGTGAATTGCTGCCTCATGAAGAATTAAATGAAATTTTTTCATGGCAGGAAAATAGAACTTTGTCTAAAAATCTAACCCTGCAATACGACAAGGCACTCTACCTGATTGAGGATTCAATTGATAACAGAAGCCTGGCCCGGAATAAAGTGACCGTTTATGAATACTTCGATGGCACAATAAAAATCAAATGTGATAATCGCGAGCTCCCATACCGTATATTCGATAAAATCAAAAAAATCGATCAAGGGGAAATAGTAAGTAATAAGCGATTGGGAGCAGTTCTAAATTTCATCAAAGAAAAACAGGATAAAAATGATGAAAAACGCAGTGCGGGCGCTCCGTCAAGACAACACTTGGGCGAAGTGAGCACCACAATAATTAGAAATGGATGAAAAAAACCGCCTCCCCTGATCGTGAGTAAAATTGGGCAGTGGGAAAAAGAAAACCAATACAGGGGACACTTCTACTTTGCAGTATAGAGGACATTTCTAAATTGCGTTTACATTTACGCATAGTTTCTTAAAAGTTGACAATACGCCGGCAATTATTAGAAATTTGTCCCTCTTCAGATCCCGATCCGATCCGGTTCCGACCGGCACCGGATTAAAAAAGGTCGTTTTTTAGAATTCATTAGCATGAATATGAGAAACAATTTCAGAATTCGATGAGGGCCCCCGTCTTCCTCAAGAAATCATCACCTATGAGCATGGGGTGATACTTCATCCCATGTTTTAGCTCATCGGCATGTGCCAAGATCAGGCCGCCGATACCTTCCTCCATATTATTTACGACTGCGTAACTCGTGGGGAGTGAGAAGTCCAAGATTTCCATGCTTGGAAGCGAAAGCCATGCGTGGATTTTCAATTTTAGTGATGGAAACCCAGACTCCAATATCGTCCTTAAGTTCTCTTCATCTTGCTCGAAAAGAAGGCCCGCCGACGTCTCGACAAAGCCAATAGTATAGTACGCTGGGACCCCGAGAATGGCAGACACTGGATTGAGTAGCCTGTGGTGTATGGAGAGACACTGCGCGATGACTTCTTCAACCCCGATTTCGCCGACAGCATCTCTGAGGGCGGAAGGAAATTGATCCATCTTCTCTTCAGAGAGAAACCGTTCATTGCTCACCTCAATATTTGGACAGTTCAAGCCCAGCCTCTTCGTTCTATCGGCCGCAACTGCAAATTCATTTAAGTACATCACTTCTTCCTCCCTCTCCATTTTTACAATTCATCGGTCGTTTGCCAACCTTGACATTCTAACGATTTCCATGTTCTCCCTTAACTTTATATAACGCCAGTTGTACGAATTTCTCACCGTTTTTATACCGTCTCAGCTTACTTATCCTCTTTGTGGTTTTCTTTGAAGCGGCAAGTTGTCCGGTTTCTTTGCCTCTGGCCATTATTGTTTAATCGCTTCCTAACTACTACTGAATACGGAAAACGACAATTTAACGAGGGTTATAGCCTGATAGGCTAGGGTTTCATGAGAAGGGCTTCGTATTCTTTTTCAGCGGTCGTGACAATATCCTATTTGGAAGAAATTGAGTTTTTAAACATGAGTGTTGAATCGGAAAACCGACAATTTTAGGCCGTCAAGCCTTGTTAGGCTGGTTGACGGTAAAAACACCGATTTTTCATACAATAACGTAAGGAGATTTGCATAATGAATACATTAAACCCATTGAAGATACTGGAAATATTGGAAAAGATCATCGAAATACTGAATTTAATCACGATGATTATTCGTGACAGCGAAGGAATTATCAGGGCAATTGGCGACCTTCTGTAGCACGTCGATCCGTTTTCTGGCACTGGAGGCTTTTCCAAATCATCCAACGGTTTCATAACCTATCTGTAAGTATGTAAGCTTTGGCTGATATACAGTTGAGTGAAGAATGTGGTAAAACGAAATCCCGGCTCTCACAATAGGTATAATGATGGATTATGTTGAAGAAGGAAGAAAGTATTGCTTAACCCACGGATCTAAGTACCATAATCCATATCCTCGAGGAATTGACGAGCATAATCAGTTTGAGAGAGGGTGGTCTCAAGCCTTAAAAATGTATCCGGAAAAAGTTGCCCGTATCGACAAGAAAAGAAATGCCGAAGATGGGCGATATCGGCAACAAATGTCGAATCAAAAATCGACCACTACCGCAGAAGCCTATAGAAGTGCAAAGGGTAAATGATCAACTCACCCTTTGTTACATCCGATAGGAATAAGCCATGATGTCGGCGGCTTATCATGCTTTGCATAATCAGCCACCGGTATTGTCTCGCCAGTCATTTTTTCCAATTGATCCACGCTGACCAAATAGCTATCCAAATGTTTCCGTGTAGCATCCTTGGAGTTTGGCACTACCCAAGCAATGGCTCGCTCGTCTTGGCCCGTGCCACGAATCACAACCTTCCAAAAAGCGTCTGGCGTTTTCACGCCATGCGATAACACAAAATAATCATCGTTTGGATTATTGCCCCAGATCACACCACCGATCACTAGCAGCTCGCCTATGTCACGGTAGCATTCGATAATTTCCTCGGTTTGCAACCATGCACCACGGTTCATTTGTGAAGTCTGCGGCAGGATGTTGGTCATGAAATTTGATTGCTGAATAGCAGTTTTATCGTAATCGAGGTGGTTGGCCGGAACCTGGTGGCCGCGATCATAGCCATGACCATAAGCTGCCGTGCTGGTTTGTTGGCACTCTTTAGGGACATCCGGATCTAAACGAAAATCCTTAGCTCGGGCTTCATTGCCTGTATCGTGTTGCGCGTTATAGCGAAACTTCACCGGTGCTCGCTGCTGGCAATCCAACCAGATCGTGAAGCCCTGATAATCTAATTCTAACAAATCCCCTTGTCGGGTAATTTCTGTTTTTGTGCCGGCTTTAGTAACGGGTTCCGTAGAGGTGCTGAAAATCTCGCTGCCTGCGCTCTCTGTCCCAAAATCATCACCAGAGCAGCTCTTCTTGGATCGACTGTAGCTACCGTCGTTACAAACGAACTTCGCCCCGTCACAGTGGGCAATACCACCTTTCTTGCCTGAGCAGGGTGTATTTTGGGCCATGGGAGTAAGAGGCCAAATCAACACTACCATAAATACCAAAAGAATCTTTTTTATCATGTAATTCTGCTTATTTAATCTGTTACGGTGAGCTTTGCTCTCTACGCCAGCCGGATCGGCCACCAGTGCCACACTCTTGACAGTCGCCTCAGACCAGCGCTGAGCTCATGTCACGATCTAAATTGTTCACATGATCACTCTTCCCTTATCTCCGTAGCCCATTGGCTCTACAGTTATATCTGCTAGCAGCTGAAGAATTGCTTTTTTGCAATTGAACATCGTAGTTGCCGATTGTAGCCAAGCACCGCGTTCACGCTCCAACCAACCCGCAGCAAAAGCGTCTCCAGCATTGAATCCTGCGTTTGACGCGCGAACCCAGCTACCTTTTGGGTTGACGGCCCCGTGAATAGACAGTTCACCACAACCTATACTATGTACATATCCCCGCACAGGTAATCCGTTGGTAAGCTCAAAATCGAATAGATGACCATCTTTTTCCACACCAGGCCAACGATTGTCATTCGGTCGCAGGGAAAATAATTTTTGTTGCAAGCCGGCGTTGATGGTCAATACCATGAGGTTCCGCCAAGCTTTTTCGCGCACACTTCGATACTCAATCTCCAAAGCGGAGAAATCAATGGTACGGGTTACATGGGCCTTATCCAAATACTCGAAACTGAATTCTGAGTCGGCTGGATAACCAAGCTCCTGAAGACGTTGCTCGAATAGAGCGTCATCAAGCAGTTCAATCGGCGGATCGACAATCAAACCAGGTAACTCAGACAACAGAGATGCATGGGTACGGCGACGTAATGAAGCAGCAAGCGCTTCGCTTAAGTGAGATGAACGAACGTCAGGGTAATATTGCTCACGTAACGTTTTTTTAACGAAAGCAAGGGAATGTTCCGAAAGCGGAATTGAAGCCATGAAAAACCTCCAATCAAAATTCAGTCGATGTCCGCCGATTACGCATCAACCGTGATTGAGGTCAATTAAGTAGATTGCATGAGTCGCAATATCTGTTTAACCCGGCAGCAGGTTTGGTCAGATAACCGTCACACAGATTATCCAAAACTCATCCGGAAAACAAGAAGGTTACTCAGTAAAAATGATTTTATCGGCGTTGACGGCCAAAGTCATGAGTAAAAATCACCCAAAACATCGAGCCAAGAAACCATAGCATCGGCAAACCGATAGCAGCATAGATCGATAGCGCCGCCCAACGCGGAAAAAACCAATCAACAGCGAAGAATGGGAGGATTAGCGACCCAAGCGATACGACAATAGGTAAGTGCTGGGTGCGTTCGCAGTAGGCCATTACAGCTTCGACAATGAATATTGCATAGGCTTTCCAGGCTTCATAAATGCGATACATAAAAACTCCTTAATGGTTGGTTGTAATTATGGCTGGCCAACATAGTCGAACTTAACTATGCCGGTAGCCTCAAATCGATCACGATTGGCTGGTTGATTGGCCTATATTGGCCATCGCAGATGCACGCGTTAATGAATGTAGTGCCTTCGGCTTCTATAGTGCCATACGACTCGTGTAGGTGTCCGAAAACATGTATCCGTGGCTGAATCCGACTAAGCGCATCGAGCAAAGCACCACACCCACAGTGATCACCGTTGCCATTTTTATCGAGTATCCCATGCGGTGGTGTGTGAGTGATTAAGACATCGGTATTGCTCGGAATCTTTGCCCAAACCTCAGCCAGTTTTTTACCGCGAGGCAAATTAAAGGCCCAATCGTGAAACTCTGGTTGCCAGGGTGATCTCCAATACTTAACGCCATCGATCTCGATGCCCGAATCTTCAAGATAAGTTGCGTTTGTGAGTATCTTTCTAGCTTCTTCGCGCTCAACATGATTTGCAAAACACCAATCGTGATTACCGGCAATTAACAATTTATGTTTGTGCGGCAGATCCCCTAAAAATTCGTTTACCGCTGCGAGTTCGTACACAGAGCCGCGCACACAAATATCACCGGCAATTATCAGCACATCGCCATCCGGCACATCGATTTGCGCGTGGAAATTGTGCGTGTCTGAAATGCAGACGATACGAACACCTGGTGCGTCTTCCATTTCCTGCTCCTTGATGAGCTGCGGCAAAGTAGGGCGTTTCCCCAGGTGCGGAACCAGGGTGGCAACGGCGCTTGTTGGGCTGTTAAGACGGTCATTCGAAAACTTCTCATCTAAAGCCCTGCGGACCCAGTTAATGTACTTTTCCCATCCTGCCCTGGTGACGACAAGCCCTCTAGCGTCATCGAAAAAATAGCGCTCCCTGGATGACGGGTGTAACCACATCCATTTAAGCAACCTGTCCCTCAGTTCGTACGGTACATTCCTGACCAGCACACCGTCCTTTTCGCCGAACGCTTCAAAGCGGGCGCGATCTAAAAACAGAAATTGCAGACTGTTATGCTTCTCCATTGTCATATTGTTGACTTGCGACCTAAACCTACCGGCATTGTGGTTTTCCCTTCGTTATTATTGGTCTTTCGGTAGTAGCTTACTTGTTGGTATTTTTGGCGTTTCATCCAACGAAAGTTTGGCTTCAGGTTTAGGTGTTGTTTTGGGATCAGGATTTTGGAACTTTGTGGCTCCGCCCATCTTTCCACGCAATGCCATAAATCCCGCCATTAAATTCCCATGGGCGGCAGACGTATCAGACGGGTCGCCACGGCCACCACCTATCCAATCCATAAAACCCACATATAAACCGGCCATTTCATCTAAAGAAATCTTGATGATTGTATAGAGCGCCGCACCGTAAAATAAGATGAAAAAGAAGGGCGTTAACCAGCCAAAGTCAAAACCTGTGATGAGTGCGAAAACCACCTTATTTAGAACCTGACCCATGATGGCCATTACGTAATACGCAATCAAAAGGCTCATTGTTAAAAGCATGGGTCTAAGGGCTAATGACAAAACCAACATATAGCCCGCCCGCGCTTGAGCACCGGCAATACCCTCGCCTTCTGGATGCGCATGAAGAACCGCCCAAAGAGGCGCTGCAACTTGGGCAGTTATTACCGAAAACACCCAGCGAGCCAGGTTTGTCAGCCAAATCAGACTCGGCATGAGGGATGCAACAATAAAAATCACACCCATCAAGCACAGACCAAGAGCAACTAAATGAATGAAGCCGCCAACTGCATTACCAGCCAGCGCCGATAAAGCGGCTTTGACGACTAAGCCAGAAGGGCCAGCTGCAAATATTGCTCCACCTATTTGCTCTACACCCCAAACGGCCATACCCAATTTTAGCGAAAAATTACCTAGACCGCGTAACAACTCCAGTGGATGTGTGTTTTTATTCACCATATCCTTGAATTCTTCCATAATCCATCTTGTCGCTTTATTGCCTTCATAAAACGGAAGGCTGTCATCATTGGCAACCGCATTACCAGGTCGCTCGATAGCAAGGGATTGGTCGATAGCTCGATGCCCATTAATAATAAAGTTATCCATTTTCTTCCATGCAGAAGCAGCCCAACCATGCACTGTTTCATCAGCGAAACGGCTCATGTAGTTATCGGCAGAAATAGGAGTTACGTGCGCCCACTCCATGCTAGACGACCTGTTAATGCCGCTTTGCAGTGAACCAAACGCTAAGAAATAGAATCCAGCAGTCCCCCAACCGTCTTGTTTTGCTGCTTGTTTCCATGCGGCGGCGGTTTCACTTAATACAGAAGTTGCCGCCGAAACTGACGCGTTTTGCATGGATTGAGAAAAATCATTCATGCTATCGGCATACGCGGCAGTTGTCGGCTCCTGTGCGCCTACAACTGCATCGGCTGCTATCATGGCTTGGGCGATTTGTGATGCGGATGCTTGCATTCTGGTAATTGCGGCATACTGAGCGGATGCCATAACATCTCTCGCTTTTTTTGTTGCTTCAGCTGTAACGGTCGTAGCCTGAAGCGGCGATGCTATAGTGGGCGGTTCGGCTACTGATTTTTCTGCAAAGAATTCGCCGCAAAAACCTGAATTTGCATCACCTCTCGACCAAGCATAAGCCGCTTTTGTGGGTGTATCACTAACTCTTTTTAATGCTACAGTGGGGCCTGGCGGATCGCCATCAGCCGCAACAAATTGGTTGTATGCAGCAGCACACAGTTCTCCGCGAAGCAAACCATCTAACAATGCGGGGCTTTGTTCAGGAATAGTCCCGAATGTTGGAGTTGTCATTAAACCATCAGATGTAGCAACCCACATACTTGATGCTCCTCCGACGCCGTGTAAGACAATCGTCATAATGAACAAATTAACGAGAGCAAGACCTTTTAGTGCTGGCGCTGGCGTGACCAAGCCGAACGCAATTACCGTTCTGACTGCCACCCAATACGCAAGCTTCTTGTCTCCAAAAATTTCGCCATTCATACTGGAATGACTAATACCCATATAGGAACTATATAGCAAAATCATTCCACCCAGCGGAATGATTAGCCATTTCAATAACCATGCTATGGCTACTAAAAGTACAGTTTGCTGGCCACCGCCACTACCCATGACCTCATCAACCAGAGAACCTAACGCTTGCCGTAACATCCAAACTGAAAAATCAGTTGATGATGGTGTTAGAACATCAGAAATAAATGCTTCGGCTGGCATTGACGCCGCCATAGACACTGCAAAAAAAATGACCAACCGGAGCGACGCTGTTCTATTATTAACAATCATTATAATTCCCCTTAATAATTAAGAAACTGCTCGATAAAAAACGTATTTATTGCGCCACTGTCTGTCTATTCCAGTTTTCTGAACGACCAACTCGGTCAGTTTTCCAATCAACACACAAAACCCATACCATCCACCACAAAAGCTCACGACGGCTAATAATGACCACAGAACACTGGCATTCATAAATCTAAAACCTGTGTCATTGATTATGTTAATTGACGCTATGAATGCGATGGTCGTTACACAGAAGCCAGCAAAAACCACTAGGTATGTGCTGACAATATATAGCGCATGCCATACGCCCCTGGTTGCCTCTAGTCCATACGTAACAGTGGCCCCGCAACCTCTACATGCTGTATACCCCCATTCAATCTCGTAGCCGCAAAATCCACAGTGGATATTTTCTGGATGGTCATTATTTTGTGAATTCATGGCTGTAATTTCTCTCTTCTGGAATGTGAAACAGGATGGCCACTGTTCATAGCAACCACTCGCTAGGCAGTTTTAACCAGTCTTTCAATGGCCGGATAAATTGATTATCTATTTGCCATATTCGCCATGCTGCCTCTGCATACCATAGTAAGAAAACACCGCTGAAGATAAACGTTGTTACAAGATTAATCGCCGAAAACGGTTTATAAAAAACAAAGACAACTGAAAGTGCCAGTAAGACAAAGCTGGAAATTAGATAGAAAGCAGCAATCGTGGAATTAAATTTCCGTTGGTAAACCAAAAACTCGGCATCCCATTGGTATCGTGCTTTCGCTGAATTCCAGCGTTCATGCGGGGTCATAGATAGCCAGGCTTGCTGTTCCTCATCGGATAATGGGGCTGTTTTAGGTTTCTTTAATACTCGTGCAAGATACTTGGCTGTACTCATTACCGTTCCTTCACCGGCAGTAGATGCGCGAATAGCAGGGCGCCAGTCCACAAACCAAAGCGATACTCTTTTTACGACTGATTTTTTAGGTGTGGTTTCCATGATCTTTATCCCTTTTTAATTTTTTGGGTTCTCGGTATCACCGACTGACTGGCCCCTGGACAGCACCTGGTGCTCCATCGCCATATGCGACAACACAGAAAGTATTTCCCCGAGTACAACTTGTTGCCTGCGATCACTTTCCCACAATTTGAGCAATAATAGATTTGTCATGGATTCCATTTCTGCGGTCGATCTGGCCGCAGTGCCAGGCCCGCCCTTGGTAAGCGCGGTTGTAAATGCAGCACCGCCCTCGCCCATCGCCCTGCCCTCCACTTGCTCTTTCATGAGCTGAAAAATTCCTTTCGAATCTGGTGCCCCGTCAGGCACGGCATTATCGGCAAGGACATCCGCTAAAGCTTCGTTGGCAGAACTTAATCGTGCTGCATACGCGTTATGCGCTTCGCGGAGCATTTGCATCTCAATAGAGCTTGTTGAGAAGTTTGCTTGCGGCATTTTTAAAGGCGTTGGTGCAGTCGTATTAACGATGAATTGAGCAGCCGCTTTTTTCTCGGTTGGATCATAAGTATTGTTTTTTGGCTGCATGAAATTTGCAGCGCTCAGATCATAATCGGCATACTGGCTCACTGAATCGCAGTATTTCCTATCTACGTCTGACTGCGCACAAAAATTAGTATCGTGCACCTTTATTGGATTAATTCTACTAGAACCACCGGACGAGCCTCGAACACGAGTAGCAACTGCGGCATTTACATCTGCACGCAGTTTTTCTTGGTATTTAGAAGCTGTTTCAATATTCGCTTTAGCGGTCTTTCGATCACAGGTTCCAACGTCGGGAGTCATCCAAAAAACAGTCTCCTGGTTGAACACATCTATTGCCGTTTGCGACAGGCCATCACCTACTACTCCCTGGGCGGCTATTTCCTTTTGTGAGCTGGTATCGGCCTGCTTCATAAAAGAATCAGTTGTATCTTGGATAACTTTTTGAATAGCTGCTTGCATGGCCTCTACCGATGCGACTTCTTTAACAGCATCTGCTGCGGCTGCTATCTGGTTCGTGATTAATTGCATGACAGTATCACTGTCACTACGCGCAACGGGCGACTGTAATAATGCGAAACAGATTGTAATCACAAGCAATACTTTTTTCATTGGCCACCCCGTTTCAAATGATTATTGCTGTTGCTGGGCACTTCGAATAATTCTTGCGCCCTTTTCCGTGCTGAGAGTTCTTGTTTTGTCTCTTTTTTCGGCTCGTTTGCGCGCTCAATATCGCTGGGCACTGCTCCGAATAGCTCACCAATATCGGAGATATTAACGGCATTGGGGACAGAACCGGCTATTGGTGGGGGCGGAGTGCTTGGATCGAATAGCTCTTGCACCATTTTTCGTTCTTCGAATTCTTTTTTTGTCTCGTTTGCACGCTGGGCCAATTCAGGATCAAGTGCTAAGTTAATAGAGACATATGCAATTGCAATTAACGCGAAGGCGACGAATGACAAAAGTAATAGTGACCAGCGGCGTTTAGGTTTTTGTTCCATCTATTTTTTCCTTTCTTTAATTGGCTTGGTTGAATTTTCATTGAGCAGGTCTTTCTTTGTATTTGCCGCCCTGGATGATCCGTGTGCTGCCGTGCGCGACAGATAAGTAACTACGTGCGGCTTGATAAAAAAGCGCGGCATATGGATCATATTCGGCGCTTTCAGCGAGTGTAAGGTCTTTCATGAAGCCCTTGATAAGGTCTTCCGGCGTTGTCCCCCATCGTGCGCACAGTGTTAAAAATTCCGTTGTTGCATCAATCGGAATTGTTCGTGGTTGTAAGTTTTGTCTTACACTCATCCTGATGCGCTCATTCACGACTTCCTTCGCATCTGGTGTAGAATTATTCTTAGACATTGTTGATCTCCGTTGGATCGATGGTGTTTAGGCTCGAGCTGGTGTTGACGCACTTGCTCGGGCCGATTTATTTTTTCAGTTTTTACTGCTGGCCATACGGTATGAATGCCCAAAAACCGCCTTCTCCCGCATACTGAGCAATCCCAGTTTTTCCAATTGTGTCAAAGTGACTGTAGCAGTGCGTTGGAAGCTCAATACGCTCGCCCTGGTACTCGATGACCAGTTCATCTTCCGAAGCATCTATCAATTTTGCGTCGGGGTATGAGGTAGGTTGTTGGCCTTTTATTTGCAGTGCTTCTCTCATCATTTTCTTTTCCTACTTTTTAGATTGTTCAAGTTTGCTATTTTGAGTGTAAAAAGCTCAAAAAAAGCCGGATGCATTGGTGTGTCGCCATTTTCCCAATGTTGCCAAGTTCGAAGCTTGGAATAAATCAATGATGCTGCTTGAGATTGGGTTAAGCCGGCGTCCTCGCGGGTTTGTTTAATTTGTTCTGGTGTCGGTGAGATCATGAACAAATTAAATCCATTCTTTATCCCTAAATGTTTCAATAATATCGGCATCAAACCTTGTTATTTGCTCATCTGACATGTCGTCTAAACATGGCGTTGAGTTGTTTATTTGCCGCAAAGCATATTCATTCATGTTGCTATAGATTGGATTCTTAGCCGACTTAATAGCTTTTGAAACTAAGGGCAGCATTGAAATTGCTGAGTTGTTAAGTTGCGATTGAATTGACATTTTTTTATCTCCAAAAAAGGTTTCGGAAGTTGAAACCACGATTCAAAGATACGCCAAAATGGCGGTAAATTCAACAATTACTTTATATATTTTTTAATGTTTTCAAGTGCTTATGCTGAGAAATACAAACCTTATGCTTACGCCTTGCATAAGAACCGTCCAGCATAAGGAATTCAAAGGAAACATCTAACATATTAACTAAGCGGCAAAAAAACAAAACCGTTTTTCCACTTCAGCGGCAGCTGGCATTTATTCCGGTTTTTTCGCCTGGTCGCCCACAACATCAGGCGCATTCTTGGCCTTACGGTCTGACTTTGGGAACCCTAGATGAGTTTGGCAGTAAGTTCTAAGTGTTTGAGGGCTTACCGTCAGGCCGATCTTATCAGCGATGATCGTGCTTAATGTCGAATAAGGGATTGCGTTATCCTTCAGCGGTTTTAGTACGTCTGCGATCAGCTCAAGACGACTCATGACCGTTTCTTTGCCTCCTGGCACACGAACCTCGCCACTGACTACCTTTTGAAGATATTCGGTCAGAGCCTCTTTATTATCTTGAACGTGTTTAACAGTCGGTAATTTGTTTTGCTTTGGTTGTTTTGTTGTCATGGTTGTTGTCCTTTTGTTACGTGGTTTATTTACTTAGCGGCTTTATCTTTTTCTGAATAATAATATACAAGGTATCCCTTATTGTATCCTTTGCTTTCTATCAAGTGCTGAACAGGTTTTGTTGTTGGTAAAACAAGATAGTCTTTAAAAAACTCTACACCATTCCGCTTTGCAAGCATAAGTACGGATTGCTCCTCTTCAAACTTTAATCGAGCATCGGTTACTTTTTTTAGTTCGTTTTCGAATACTGACGTTTGCAGTTGTTCTTTAATCACGAAGTATCCGACACTACCACCAATCACCGCCGTGAAAAGAAAAGTAGCTATTAAGGCTAGATAAATGTTCTCGTTGTATAGTTTCGTTACAGAATTTATGTCATCGAGCTTTTTGTCAGCACGCTCCTCGATTGCATTAAATTTTTCAATTACTGTTGTTATATTTCCCGAGTCGGTGTTTATTTTCTCGATGCGGGTAAGGATGTCTGTAATATCGCCGAGGGTATCTTGATAAAGAATATCGAGCTTTGTACGCGGGTCGACCATTTTAATTACTCCTAATTGAATAGCTCCACGAAAACGGCGTCAAGATTACGGTTTACGTTCTTGGCAAGTGCCTTGATTGCGAACATATCAGTGTACTGTGTTACCAATTTTGTTTCTCCGGCCTTGTTGGCTTCGCGAGCTTTAGCCTTGTAATCTGTTTCGTCCGCCAGGGCATCACTAATCGTTATTCCTTTATTCGAAACCATATCGAACAACTCATTCTCAAAGATTCCTGCTTTTGGATTTGCAGTGCATTTTTTGTCCTTTTTTGCATAATTCAATATCGGGCCGAATTCTTCTTTCACTTCGGCTTCAACGCGATTAAATAGCAGTTTTATTTTTTCGGCATGGATTCCAAATGACGACAAAACTTCGACCATTCGAATAGTTTCTTTTAGAACCTTATCATCGTTAGTAACTGGAATAATGAAGAAATCAAATTCAATGTGCGAATCTTCGAACTTTACCATACCGTCCAAAAAGGCTTCAATATTCGAAGCCCCTATGTCGATAATTGCATCATCCAGCATAGTTAATTTATTGAATAGATCGCGAAAGTTTTTCCCTTTGATTTGTTGAACACCAAGTCCGAATCCTTCAACTGTTTCGTTGATTGTTTCAATTGCAAAAATAGGTGCTTTATTCATGCGCGGTGAAAGCAAATGCGCCGCTACTGTTGTTTTACCGACTGTGCCGGAATAGTTTAAAACTGCTACTTTCATTATTTGTCTTCCTCTTCAATGTTAGTGTAATCGTTTAAATCGACTTTTTTCTTCATGAGATCACGAATGTCAGTTGGGCTATGCGCAATCGTTTTCTGCTGTTCTGCTTGTGGTTGTGGTTGTGGTTTATCGACCTCCTTTTTAGTTGTTGATTTCTGAGTGTTAGATACGTGGCCTTTCCTCTTTTCTATTTGCTTCTTTGCCTGGAATATGGCCTGGGATAGTTGTTTTTCGTCTATACCCATTTCCGCAGCTAGTGCGCGCACCGTTCCGCCATTGGAACGGTATTGCTCTATAGACTCCCAAGATTTTAATACCTTGGAAGTAAGTGATTCCTTGCGCGAAGGACGACTTTTTTCCGCCGCACGTTGGATAGCCGTTTCTATGTCATCTGTTGCCATTTCCCACCTTTTTTAACGATATTTGCCTATGCAAATTTATATTTGTTTGATATTAGAATATATCCTTTATTGTATTTGTACAATAGTTTTACTATATTTCATGATATTTGTTTGTATTTTGCTTGTGTTGTCACGTATTTTGCCATATTTCTATCTGCCCGCTCTTCCCAACGTAAGTTGGTAAGGCACGTCAGCCATTGTATACATATATTTGCGCTACGCTCCAATATATGCATACAATGGCTTTGTGCTTTAGGGGTGCCCCCTAAAAACCCCTTATAAAACATAATGAGCGTACGCTTCAATGAATGATAAAAAAAAGTCTGGCAGAGACATTGTTATTAGTACGCGACTAACCGAACATGAGTTTGCAGAAATGCAAACAAAATTGATGGGTGCCAATGGCAAACCGATGATGAAGCCTGCTGCTTTTTTAAGGTCCGCTGCGACCGGCGCAGTGGTGAATGTTGTTGATACTGAGCTAGAGCAATACAAAGTCTTCATTGAAAAACGGGCCAGTAACAATCTTAATCAAATCGCGAAGCGATTAAACATCGATCATTTAGCAGGAAAAATTAATAACAAAACTTATGAAGATGTACTTACCCAGCTTGTAAAAATCAGCGAAGCCTTTATCCGTATTTGAAGCCTGAATATGTTGTATAAGGTTACAAGAGGAAGTTCGGGGCTAGACTGGTATTTAAAAACAGGCAGAAAAAAAGGCCGTGAACATTCGCGTGCTGAGTTAGACCAACGCGTTCATTTAGCTGGCGATCTTAATACATTCAGTGCCGCTGTTGCTTACACCAACAAGGCAAAGAAATGGAACGACAATTATTACCACATCACTTCGTCTTTTGCGTTTGAAAATAACAACCTTGATGATGAAACATTAAAAACGATTACTCGCGATCTGCTTGAGTATTACTTTTGCGACTACAACATCGACGATCTGATTCTTACCGCTGAAGCACACCGACCAAAGATTCAATCTGAAATTGATAAAACAAAAGGAGAAGTGAATCAGCGATTGCTTCATATTCACCTCGGTGTATCGATGCTGGATATAAATACGGGTAATCAAGTTCGAATGATCCCGTTCAACTTTGAAGCTGATAAAGCTTTCCAAAGCTTAATGGCTGAAAAATATGATTTGGTTGATCCGGCAGACAGGAAACGCGAACGTCTAATTACCAAAAAAGACATTATCGACAGATGGAAAGAAGAACCAACCAGCAAACAAACTAAGGTTGCAGAACTCAGAAAATTATTTGCTGATCTTGTTAATGATGTTGATAGCATCAATGAAGCTATTGAGCTATTGAACGGCTTAGATGTTGTTGAAAGTGTCGAATTTAAACAACAAAAATCAGGCAATAAATATCTGCAAGTCAACACCACAGTCGAAAGCAAGAATATTAATTTGCGAGGCAAGGGTTTTGAGTCCCTTGAAAAACTGTACTACGCCGCTGATGAACTTGCGGATCGAGAAGCAAAAGGCAAATACCGCTCCACCGAATTCAGAGAAAATAAGGATATTGTTGATAGTCACAAACAATGGTGGTTAGAACAACAAGCCAAGCGTGGCCACGGAAAAAAGATTGATTATGCGGCTCTTGAAGCTAAGCATGAAAAGCGCTTTTCCGAACGGTCGAAAGAGGAGCGAGTTTTCTACGTTTTGTACAAGAACAACATCAAAGAAGAATTAGTCCAGGGATTTAGGATGTGGGAAAAGGCGAACACCCGCTATCTATTCAATAACGACCTGGGCGTTAAAATTTATGATCGACCAGATCAGATCACCGCACAAATACCTGACAACCAGGATAAAAGAGAACAAACAATTGCGCTGATGCTTGAGATGGCCAAAGCCAAAGGATGGGACTTAAACAGCCTAACTGTTGAAGGTTCTGATGATTTCAAAAAGGAAGTGGCCAGACAAATAAAAAAGGCAAACCTTGTTTTCACGGAAGCGGCAGCTTTAGAAGTTGCCATGCCAGATTCAGAACAACAAAAAACTATCTTTAACGCCGTTTCACAAGAAGTCCACAACAACCATCAACGCAAAGCTGAATTGCTCTCCAAAGAGCAAATATCGGCTCTTAAGGCGGATCTCGATGCCAATACTGTCATCAACTATGCCATTGAAAATCTCGGTTTAATTCGCAAGCATTTTAGCGTTGTTGACAACAAGATTACCGATGATAGAACTCGAGCAAAGCCGAAAAACGTAATCGATTTTTTTACCAAAACTTGCAACATACCTTTAACCGATGCCTTGCCTATTCTGGCCGGATTGTTAGCCGCGCAAGAAAAAGCACAACAACAAGAACCGGAGAAAACCAATGACAGAACAAGCAGCGATATCCGATACTTCAGACACGTCCCGCCAAAGCGCCACCCTGGCCCAGCTCGACCAATCACCGACAACCGTCTGCGCTGGTTGTCCGAACGCAATCTGGCACGCGACCGTAGCGGCACCGACGGAACCACGGATATTTTGCAGGCTAATGTTCTCGCTGATCGACGAAGACCTGGCGGTGTGCGACGGGGCGATATTTCCAGCGCCGAGCAGCGAGTAGATGAAAGCGCCCTCCCCCATCTGGAGCAAATATCTATGAATATCAGCATTTGCAGTAACAGAGCAATAAACGCTTTGGATGGCTGGAAAAACATCGAGGTCAAAACTTTTTCTGATCTTGAGAAAACTATTAAATCCCATAGCTACGGCGGATTCGGGCAGCTGAATGACGGCTACCGCCTTGGTGAAAATGTCGCTTCTCTTTCTTCGCTGGCTATCTTCGATATTGACAACGATCCAGGTGCAGAGCAATTAAACATTGAACAGGCGCAAGAGCTGTTGAAGGGAACGACGTATTTGATCGTCACATCGAGGTCTCATCAGAAAGTTAAGGACGGCAAACCCGCTGTTGATCGTTATCGGATCGTTGTGCCGTTAACTGAACCGCTTAGCGCCGAGAAGGACTTGTACCGACTGCAAATGGTTAAGCTGGCTGATGATTTGGGGTTGACTGCTTTTGCTGACCCAAAGGCCCTGAAAGACATTGCACGATTCTATTATCCGTCTCCATCCGAAGCACAGGTTTTTGTTAATAACACCAGGCAGGCGCTTAATAGTTCAGGCGCTAAACAGTTCGGTATTGATGAGCTGGCCAGGCTTGAACTGGCAAAACAAGCAGCTAGAGCGGACTTTATTAATAGAATTAAACCTGCTCAACGCGCTGAAGTCGGCGAACTCAACAATAAAGGCGAGTATCCGTTTAGTATTGACTTCGATGCCATGAATAAACTGCCATTAGACGAAATTTACACAATGTACAGAGGCGAAAACCTGGAAATGGAAGGCTCATATTTAATGGGTAAAGGCTTCACAAAAGGTACGAGTCAAAGTCGAAAATCGCTGACTATTTTCCAGGATAGTAAGAGCCAGGATTGGTTGTGGTACGACTTTAAGACCGATGAAAGGGGCAACGTGCTTACTTTCATGGCAAATCAGGGTTTAGATGCGTACCGAGCAGCAGAAGAACTTCAAAAGAAATACGGTGCATCCATACTATCTGTTAATCCTGTTTTCTATCGTCAGAAGGTAAATGCAGCGCTATTTGTTGCTACAAATGATCAAACCTTTAGAGATGAAATGCATAAGACCATGGGTGCGGAAATAGTAAAACTCGAAAAAGACGGCATCCAGATTGCGGATAAATTGCTTAGCTATCCGCAGTTGGGCTTCAATAACAAAGGTGATGTGATTGAAATATTCAAGAAGAATAGAGCCAACAAAGAACTAGAATTAATCGGCAAAGAGACGTTACAAAACCTCATCGAAAAAGAGCAGGGGATTGAAGTTGATGATCGCGAGAGAGATGATGATGGGTTGGGGCTGGGTTAACGCTTAAATTATATGTATTTTAATCCACAAAGCGTATCCAATAATCATAATTTGAATACGTTTTTAATATTAAAAACGGTTTATTTTACGTTTCTCGTCAAGGTGACTTAAGGTGACTTAAAGCCTTCACTTCAATGTAGCTTTTTGTCGTATAGCACTGCCGCCCACCTTGGATTCCTTGAAACCTGAATAGCGGCCTTTTTAGTTTTACTGGCCCTAATTCGCGTCTTGCCTCGTAGCTTCATGAGTTCAATAGGACTAATCCCGACAGGGGCAATGAAATTATTTAGCTCTTCCAGTACGCCGAATTCCCGCAGAACAACAACCATAGTTTCCAGTTTGCCTTTACCCCGCTCTAATGCTTTAAGCGTATTGACTGAGATCAATGTCCGCTCATGCAAAACTTCAAGCGTAATATTCCTGCGAAGGCGCAATTGTTTGAAGCGGTCGCCGATCTCTTCACGAACAGCTTTATCTGTCCATCCTTTCTCAACCATAAGAGCCTTGTTTTTGATGTTTAAAGAATAAATTATAGCTTAATCGCCTCTTTTCTGGCCGTTATATTTAATGAATTTAGAGCGTGGCCGGTAGCTTCTAGTTAATATCGTTGTAATATTAAAATGATATTCGGTTAATGTGGTATTAATCGCCTTTTATGGTTGACAAAAGAAATGCAATAACTATAATTAACATACGTTTTTAATATTAAAAACGTATGTTTTTAACCTTTTGTTATCACGCACTCTATTACTGAAAAGGATGTAGAGGGTGGTGTTCAGCAAACTTATGGTTACGCCATTCTGAACGGCGATGACGAAAACGCCGAATGTGGTTATATCTCGATTACAGAAATTACGCGATGCGGAGCCGAACTTGATTTGTATTTCACACCTTGCAGCCTGGGAGCCATTAAAGCGGAACGCGCAGCAAGAAAGTAAATTGACTTATTTACAGTTACCCTTTTTTAATTGACAGGATAACCGTAATAACTACAATATAAATATTCTTTTAATATTAAAAAAGGTTACTTATGATTATTACAGTAGGCAACACCAAGGGTGGCGTCGGTAAGACCACTTTAGCGGTAAACTTAGCTATAGCGCGTGCAATGGCTGGCCGTGAAGTTTGGTTGATCGATGGCGATAGACAAGGCACGGCACAAACAGCAATTAGCATTCGATCTGGGGCAGGGCACTTGCCAGGCATCGCATGTGCGACTTACCCTGATGGGCCTACTCTTCGCGCTCAAGTGCAGCAGCAATCGGCAAAATTCGATGACATTATCATCGATGCTGGAGGTAGGGACTCAACCGCTTTACGTGCTGCCTTGGTGCTATCAGATATACTTTTGGTGCCATTTCAGCCACGCTCTTACGACGTTTGGGCTTTAAGTGATATAGCGGCCCTGGTTGATGAAGCTCGCAGTGTAAGAGACGGTTTACGCGCTTATGCGATTTTGAATTGTGCAGATCCAGGGGAGTCTTCGACCGACAACACTGAAGCAGCTGAAGCCGTTGCTGACGTTCCACAATTTGAGTATCTGGCCACGCCGATCCGGCGGCGTAAATCTTTCGCAAATGCAGCTGGCCAAGGTTTGTCAGTTCTGGAAATTAAGCCTGGTGACAAAAAAGCAAAAGACGAGTTAAATGCACTTATTAATATATTGTTTTAATATCTTAATAATATTAAAATAAAATTAATACGATATTTTATAATTTAAGGCAAAAAACGATGGCCATCACGAAACAACCGAAAAAAACAGAAGAAGAGTTCATTGCCGCAGCGCCGGATGCAGAAGCCAAACCGAAGGGGGTAATGAAGGGTAACAGGAGGCAAATCAGCCTGACAATTGCTCCAGCGCTACTTGAAAAAATAGACGACCTCGCCAGCGAGCTTGGACAAACGCGGGCTGCACTCATCAATATGGCGATATATCGAGCGGTCGAACACGGCTTACTTAAAGAGTAAGGTTAAAAGGTGCTGCCGCACTCGTGGAAAAATGGTTTGTTTTTACATTAGGCCACTCGAAAAGTGGCCTATGCGAACGCTCAACTAAAAACGCCGTCCCACCTATCAGCATCAATAAGGCGCTCTTGAATAGCCGCCACTCTGCGCTCAAGTGCTTGCCACTCTGGAAATGATAAAACATTTGCCTCAAAATCATCCTGTATCGCCTGAAGTGCTACTTGGGTTAATTGTCTGGTGACTTGTTTAAAATCCTTCCTTTCCAAAGCAACCACATAATCAGATCCAGTTTTTTTGGAGGGTTCGGTAAAAATCATCGTAATACGTTGCTTTTTCATTGTTTCTCCATCTCATCTCTAATTTAATCAGCGTTATTAGAAGGTTTTTTGTTCGCCTTAACTGGCTCCGGCTTCTCTAGTGACTTGTAAACTTCCAGCTGGCCTTTCAGGTTGGCCACCTGTTTTTCCGCGTCGGTCGTTGTTTTAGTGACTGCCTTGAATTCGGTCTTAACAACGTCGAGTTCAGCAAGGGCCGTTTCATAACGCACAGTAACTTTTTCAAGATCGATGATCCGCCCAGCAAGCTCAGATTCTTTGTTTTTAAGATCCGTCTTAAGCTGTTCGTTGGACTTGGTGACTGATTCCAAGGATGTTTGCAGCTCATGCACCTGGTTGTCAAAAGTTCGGATATCCGTATCTTTTTGTTTAATCGCTTCCGCATGTTCTTTTAGAAGATCCTGCTTTTCCCTGGCAGCTGCTTTATTACCATCCTCCAGGGCCGCTATCTGCTTTTTCAGCTCGTTTAATTCAAACGTTAAGCCTACGTTGGCTTTATCCACTTCTTTCAGCTGAGCGGCGGTTTTGGCATGATTGCCCTGCTCTTCAGCCAGTTCGGTTTTAATCCCGGACAAAACGCTTTGAAGCTGGTCGTTGTCTTTGGCCAAACCCACATTAGCCTTTTCAGCTTCATTTAGTTGAATGACCGCTTGTGCATGGCTGCCCTGCACTTCGGACAGATCCGTTTCAAGTACCGACACCATATCTTCCAGAACCTCTATTTTCTGCGCCTGGACTTCAGAAAACTTACAAGCTTCATCAACCCTTGAATGAGTCGCCAATTCAGCTTGCTTCAGCGCATCACGCTGTATATCCAGCTCTTCGTCTGCGATCCCTTTGGCAATGCTCCATATCTTTTTGATTAGATCCTCGCCGTCCCTGGTTAGTTCAGCCGGAAGCTTAACGATGGCCGGTAATGTTTCAGCTCCCAGATCCTTGGCTTCGTCGGAGGCATTCCAGCTGGCCAGATACTTGCCAATGGTGGTCAGACTGCCTCGACCAAGCTTATCAAGTAAATTTAAAGACGTTGGGCGTTCGCCCTGGGCGGCGATGCTCGCGCAAGCCGCATGAACTTCTGTTTCGGTAAGTCTTGGTGCTGCCATGATGTAATCCCCTTGTTTGTTATTTTTGATAAGTATAGCAGGGTATTACACTAAGTACAATAATTATTATGATAATTACCGTAATTACACAATTATCATAATTATCATAATGTTTGTAATTTACTCTATCTTATACCCTCGTTTTAGTCGTGACTTTAAGCTCCATCGTGCTGGCCAGGCATTTTTCAAACTCGGAAAACAGCGTCAAAAGCCGATCAAACCCTGCTTATGATGGATCACAACCGAATGACCAATCATTTGGCTTTAACGCAACGACGATACCCAGGAGGTACGATGAAACATCTACACAAGTTAGAAGCTTTATTAAGAATAATTAAGTTGATTTACGATCTTGTCATAGAGTTCCTAAATAATGGCTTATAGGCTCATTTGACTGCGAGGAGGGGGAAGACAACAACAAACCTTTTTTCCACCTGTAGCGGTAGCGTCCTTAGCGATTGTATTGATGTTTGCTGCTAGAAGCTGCTTTTGCTAAAGGTGTTTGTTGAAATTAGGCCATTGTTTCTTCTGTCCAGGGTTCTATTGCTACCTGGATGCTATTTAGCGCGGGGTTTTTATCTAAATGGCGGCGCAGCCACCTTATAAAGAGGAAAAAAAACAAGTGGATAAAGAAAGAACACTTAACTATTATCAAACGGGACACTTAAGTTGTGTGTAATAGAGTTATCCACAGATAGGGGGTTAAAAACGATCAAAAAACGCGGGGTACTTCAGGGATTTTACTGTTTTAACGTGAAGATAAAGCTTGAATTGCAAGAGAACCACAGATTTCTAGGATAAAGGGCGTAGCTTTCCTGTAATGCCCTATTTTTGGCTAATTAGAAGCCCGTATCGTCTGTTTTAATGATGTTGAAGACTTCCTCAACAGATAGGTGAGGGTTATCTATAGAAAGCTGCTTAAACCGCGCCGTACGGTTCTGAGGATAGGCCACTTCTTTTGGTTTTCCTCCCTTGTTTCCGCTACCGGCCAATAAAAGCTTTATTCCTATGACCTTTGTAACTGACTTTTTGGCATTATCCTTACCCATCCCGACTTGAAGCCGTTTATAAGCCGCTTTCCTGGCTCTTTTCAGCATTTCGCCCAAGCCAAACAAAGAAAAAACAATGTCGTTGAGGCGCTTAATTGCTGGTACGCCTTTGTACCTCCCAAGATCATCGACCTGGGTGATTCTTGTAACAGCAATTAGACCGGCCCGTTTTAAACATTGCATGGCTCTTTTGGCCCTTGATAATGACAAACCCGCACGGATCGCCAATGTCTTCAATGTTAGCGGCCCAAATCCGTCAGTTGAGGGTACGCCACAACGCATAGTGGACAGTTCGGTGTTTCTCGCTATTGATTTCAAGAGGAGTACGCACGCCTCCCTACGAGCGCTGCTTTGCTGCTTTTTGCTGTTGTTTGTGGCATTGAGCGACTCCAGCACTGACTTAGGATTGGCATAATAAGCATCTATCCGCTCATCGAATTTAATCAACACACTCGGAAATTTGTCTGGGAATTCGACTAAAGTAGTATTTAGGGTTGGGCTATCTGGGTAATGGCCACAAAAATTACCGCCCAAATTGACACGCGGCACATACGGATGACCGCATTTCTTGCCTGATTTATTGCTGGGATGGATGTTTTTTGTACAGTCTGAAGTAGGCTGTACACGCAGTATTAGCTCATTTTGCACATAGCCCGAACTTCTTGGCGGCTATGTTTTTTGATTGAATTTTTTCTTTCATTATGCTATTATCTTCTCGTAATTACTGTTCCTGTTTATAAAGCTGTGCGTCCGCCAAGATTTAGCAGCTTTATAAACAATCCAGGTATTTCTTCTTTTCTACATCTTACATTCTACGCTATTTTCAGCGACACATCCTTGACACCCAGCCTTTTTAGCCAGTGTACGGCTGAATTTAAGCTCGCCCAGGTTCTCACCTTCTCGCGCTTACTCGCTATACCAAAATCCTCTTCGCCCACTTTAAAAGATATAGACCATCTTTCGCCGCGCTCATCTGGTTCAGGGTGAATCGTTATATTATTTCCGGCCCCAGACTCAAATAATACGCGAACAGTTGGCTCCAAAACCGACTTAGACATACTGAAGTCCCCTATCGTTATTCGTTGGGAAACATTATAGTACAGAAGTCTACCATTTTACAAAAAATGGTTGCGCCTTCTTGCTTTAATTTAACACCCGTTCTGCGAAGTCCGTTACTGCGGTTCGCCAGCCTAGTCACGCAAATATAACTCAATATTCGCTTTATAGCAAAAATATGTATTTAGAATCAATATCTTGAGACTCAAACGATATATACTGTTTGCGTCTTCGCACTAACCACCACACATGACACAAACCAACTCCCCCCAATCCGTCGTGTAACGCTGTGAAACCCATTCTACTTTCGGCTTCCAGGTCTTATCAAAACCGGTTGTCGCTATTGAAATAGCCTTCGGAAAACGCCGATTAATCTGATCTACAACCTTCATTAACTGTCGGTTTTCAGTGGGCGAGCCGTTATCGGAAAAATCGAATAAATCAATCTGGCCAGGTATGTTTTCCGGCTGAAGCCGGCTTAACTGCATACCGGCTTTATGATAGCCGTAGCCGGGTTGATAAATCTGTTCGAGCAAACGGTTAGCGGTAGTAATAAGGACTCGGGTATCCTGGGTGGCGGTATCGAGCTTGGCGCTGGCCGCGCGTTGATATTGCGGTTCATGCGGGTTGAACGGGTTGGTTCTGATAAAGACGGTGATGCAGCCGGTTACCGAATGTTGTTTTCTGAGCTTTTCGGCGGCCCTGCTGCAAAATTCGGCCAATGCCGCTGACAGTTCCTTGTACACAGTCAGTCGGCGACTAAAACTGCGGGAGCAGACAATCTGTTGTTTGTCCGGCACTATTTCTTCCAGCTCCAAACAGGGGATGCCGTTCAGCTCCAGCACAGTTCTGGCGACAACGATATTAAACTGGCTTTGAATGCGTTTGCCGGGTTGAATGGCCAAGTCCCAAACGGTATTAATCCCGATCTGATTCAGCTTTGCAGTGGTGCGAGAGCCTATGCCCCACACTTCGCCGACCGGTACGATACGCATCAGCTTTTCCCGGCGCACCTGATCAGATAAATCCAATACACCGCCGGCCTTTTTCCATTTTTTGGCGGCGAAATTCGCCAGTTTAGCCAGCGTTTTAGTCGGCCCCATGCCGACACATACCGGAATGCCGGTGGCCCGGAAAACCGATTTTCTGATCCGGTGGCCGTAAGCAATGGGGTCTTTATGGCAAACACCGGTTAAATCCAGAAAGGCTTCATCAATGGAATACACTTCCAGGTTGGGGGCGAATTCTTCCAGAGTCGACATGACTCTCGATGACATGTCCGCGTACAGCGCATAGTTGGATGAAAAAAGCTTGATCTGGTGCTGATTGACCAGTTGTTGAATCTGGAACAGCGGCACACCCATTTTAATGCCTAAGTCTTTAACTTCCTGACTGCGAGCTACAATACAGCCATCGTTGTTGCTAAGCACCGCCACCGGCTTACCGATCAGATCCGGTCGGAAAACGCGCTCACAGCTTACATAGAAGTTGTTACAGTCGACCAGGGCAAGTAGCGGTTGCATCACAAAGGGTGAATGACGTTGGTTACTACACCCCAGACCACCATTTCAAGATCTTCATAGATCACAATATCGGAATAATCCGGATTTTCTGCCTTCAGTTTCCATTGGTCGTTATCACGATCCAGGCGCTTTACCGTCAGTTCACCATTCAATGCACAAATGACAATCTTGCCTGGCACCGGTTCGATTGAACGATCCACAACCAGAATATCGTTGTGATGGATACCGGCGCCCAACATGGATTCGCCCTGGGCACGAGCAAAGAAGGTAGCGGCAGGTTTTTGTACCAGCAGCTCATTTAAATCCAGGGTTTTCTCGATGTTATCATCGACGGGCGAGGGGAATCCGGCAGCGACTTTGCCAGTGAATAATGGCAAGGCTAATTTGATTGGCTTTTGGCTTGGGATGTAAACGGCCTCGTAAATATTAAGGGATTTGCTAGGCTGAGCTTTTCGGGCATCGAGCAGCAATTGGATGTCTGGCAAGAGACTAACGGGAACCCGAACCGGCTGGGTCGGTTCACCGAATCGTCCGGTTCCGGATTTACGGCCAGCGCCAACCCGTAGACCGCCGCGTTTATCAGCAGAAATGTTTTGCATGAGTTTATTCTTGTTGCTCTGATTATTGTACGATAATCAAAACTCAGCAGTTCGTCAATTTGAGGTGAGTTATAAATCACATTTACCTGGAACGGCATGACCCAGACAAGAACCTCCATCGGTTTTATCAGATGTTCGTTGCGCCTGGCATATTCAGTGATTGGTCGCTGATTCGAGAGTGGGGCCGGGTGGGATCGCCGGAAACGATACGTAAGGACTGGTTTAATATCGAAGAGGAAGCACGGGTAGCCGGAGAAAAGCTAAGGTCTATTAAGGAGAAAAAAGGCTATAAATTGTCAAAAATGCAGAAACCAATTGAATAGCACGATCTCTCATTTCAAGTCCGGGTTCTAGCCCTTTTCATAGTAAGTCATACCTGGGGCTAGGAATAAAACCTTTAATGCCGCGCCGAAACAGCGGCCATTATCTCAGCCCGATCTATATGATCTGGCTTATTGACTGCGCCCAGGCCGAATTCACTACAGACCAATTTAGCAAGCTGGTGAGCAACCAATAAGGATATCTGTTCATCGGCTTTTGCCGTATCCAGCGCGGCTTTGGCCGTCTTGCCAGACATAAATTGAAAAGCGCTTGTTGTAGACCAACCATTACCTAGCCCAGCCTGTAGTTCTACGGTCGCGTTTTCGACTCTTGACTGATCGGCATAACCCCATGCCAATACAACGGCGGCACATAGCTTTGTTTTAGGCAGATCGAATGTCGCATTATTCATGCTAAAGCCCTGGGGTATCATATTGATTTTTTAAGGCGAAATTTGATTGGATTGTTAGCTTTTTTATTAAAGTGCCGGGTAACTTAATTTAAGGTTTTCCGGGCGTTTCAACGTCATAGTATCTCTTCCGAAGCGCTTCGGATACCCTCCTCAACGTTGTGAAAAGATAATAACCGGAAAACAGGCCCATCATTTATTTGGAAAATAATGTTATCCTGCCTTGTGGGCTCAGTTGATTACTTACTTTAGCAAACAACAAATCTATATATTGCGTTTTATATAAGAAATATATACTATATATAGTGCTACGCTTATTCAATCGTCGATAAAGGAAGAAATAACTATGAGTACTGCAGATCATCCACATGAACTCCAAATTTTTGTTAATACACGCCCAAAGAAAGCACCAGGCCCTACTATATCTTTCGCGGAAGTGTTGGCATTAGCTGGTATAGATACTGTTAATCAAGATATCTCGCTTTATGATATTGACTGGACCAAAGGCAACAAAACTGGATCTTTGACACCTGGTCAATCAGTAGACCTCGAAAATGGAATGAAATTTGATGCCGGAAAATCCAACCGATCTTAATCCTCATATAAATAGACTTGTAAACGAGGGGTACATTGTCACAATCGATGGTCAGTTTCTGATTATTGACAATGTCCCTTATGTTTCCTCTGCGAATGTTGTCAGCCGTGCAGCATTAATATCCTCATATACTTTGGTTGCAGGTGTAGCGAATGTAGGTAGCGATCATACCGTTTGGTTTACGGGATCGGTACCTTGCATGGCGAATGGTACTTCTCTTGCTAATGTAATGGTTGCTGATGAACCCAAAGATACGATTGCTGGTAGGCAGGTGCAGTGCAGGTTGTCGAACAAGCCAGATCCAATTGGTAATATGCTTGACAATCACTACAATAAAATTATCCACTACATTCGGAAATTGACGGCTTTCGCACAAGTTGTTGACCCCAATGCTACAGCAAGTCAAAACGGATCTTTTTGCACACGCACTCAACCATCTGTGTTTCTTTATCCAAATACAGCAATCGGAAGATCTGGTTTGGACGCTTATGAAGCTAAATTAAAATTAAAGAAAGTCGCTATTATTGGGTTGGGGGGGACTGGAAGCTACATCTTGGATGCTTTGGCCAAAACAGAAGTATTAGAAATACACTTATACGATGGCGATGTAATAGATATACATAACGCATACCGAATGCCAGGTGCACTGAGTATAGAAGAAGCCTGCGACGGAGCATTAAAAACAGATTACCTGAAGCAATTATATGCTCGTATGCGTATTGGAGTTTTTAGTCATCCGAAAAAAGTTGATCCAAGCAATCTTCATGAACTAGATAACTGTGACTTCGTGTTTATAGCTGTAGATCATGGGCCTTCTCGTGGCTTGATTGCTAACTATTTAGTTTCAAAAGGGATTCCCTTTATTGATGTTGGCATCGGCGTAGACAAAATAACGGAAACGACAGAGCTTCACGCCAGAGTACGTGTTACGTTTGTGACCAGTGAGACTGCAAATCTTGCGGCTAATTTGCCTGTGGCCGATGATACAGAGGATGCTGTTTACAACAATATTCAGCTTGTAGAACTGAACGCCATAAATGCCATGCTAGCCATTGCTCGTTATAAGCAATATCTGAAGTTTTATACAGACGAAGCGCATGCAAACATCATTAAATACAAATGCTCACAGAGCCTATTCATTTTGAATTGAGAATTCGCAATTGAAGATTAAGAATATTAAGCCTGAATACGTGGATCATCTGCCAGATCAACTTGCTGAAGGCACGCTTTATATCAGTGAGAAATTCGAAACAGCCGGACACCTTTGCTGTTGTGGCTGTGGCGAGGAAGTCATGACCCCTCTCAACAAAGCTAATTGGGAGCTAAAAAAATCAGGCAGCAAGATTAGCCTTTATCCATCTATTGGGAACTGGAAATATCCATGCAAATCGCACTATTGGATTCGCAATAATCAGATCATTGAATCGCCTCCAATTAGCGAGCGTGGTATAGAGTATGTGAAACAACGTGATCGCCTTGATAAAAAGATCTATGCTCAGGAATATAATAAAGTAAGAGAAGCACAATCTATCTTCAAAGCCGTCGGTCCTTTACAGATTGCAATCAATTGGCTCAAGCGTTGGTGGAATAAAAAAGACTAATATCCGCTTTGGATCGATCGCACCAGTTCACCACTCCCCAACTCTGGCATTCAAAATATGGCATGGCTTGTATCGGAATTGGCGGCGGTTTTCCAATCGGAAAACCTGGTGGGTTTGCGATTTAAATCAATGGTAGATTTCATCGCAATACGCAGAGGGTTATGTTACCCAGTCCGACTGCATTAAGCCCCATACCGAAAACCCCCTCTGAATTTACCTCTCCATAACCCCGTAAAAACGGGGCTTACGATGTGGCGGTTTAGCTATACCGTAAACACTTGTTTTCGGTATCTTCATAAAAAAGGCCAGCAAGACCGAACACAACGAACTCGAAAGGAGAGGGGGGCAACATGATGGATCTTGAGACTTTAATTTGTTGTAACTAGCGATTTGTAACGGCGAATGAAGCTTTTTAAATCTCGGCCTGGCAAGCGAAATATCATTGGATCGCTTTCGAACAATTCCAATGCGGGTACAGCCGACATACCTGTAAAAATAGGACTTAGTGTTCAAAGTAACCTGCTTAACCGAAATTTGTCGCCTTCTCTATTGATCACCTATCTTCGGTGTTTTCCGGTTTTGTGTCACATATTATCTATTTTTAACCCTTTGCGAGCCTTACATTAAATGACCGGTTAAGTGACGCTTTTTGACGTTTCTACCGTTTTGCAGCACACTGTCACTTAATCGAACGTATAAGTGACAGGTAAAAACATGCTGATTGGTTATATGCGGGTTTCAAAAGCGGACGGTTCTCAAGCCACTGATCTACAGCGCGATGCTTTACTGGCGGCTGGTATCGATGCGGCTCATCTCTATGAAGACCATGCCTCTGGCAAAAAAGAAGATCGCCCTGGGTTAACGGCATGTCTTAAAGCGCTGCGCGAAGGGGATACCTTATATATATGGAAGCTAGACCGTTTGGGCCGTGATCTTCGCCACCTCGTCAACACCGTACATGATCTGACCAGGCGCGGCATTGGACTCAAAGTATTAACCGGTCATGGTGCCGCTATCGATACCACCACCCCGTCAGGGAAATTGGTCTTTGGTATTTTTGCCGCCCTTTCAGAATTTGAGCGGGAGCTCATCTCCGAACGGACAGTGGCAGGCTTGGCTTCGGCCCGCGCTCGTGGTCGAAAAGGTGGGCGGCCATTTAAAATGACCGCAGCTAAGCTTAGATTGGCGATGGCCGCCATGGGACAGCCGGAAACGACTGTTGGAAAACTCTGTAAAGAGCTGGAGATCAGCCGGCAAACGTTATACCGGCATGTTTCACCAAATGGTGAACTGCGACCTGATGGTGTAAAGCTTTTATCACGGGGATAGCTATCGGTTTAGTAACAACGGCTTGCGGCTAACGGCCGATTGTGTTGAAAAAGGGCTCTTTTGCGAAAAATGCTCTTTTTATAAAAATTATTACCTATTAAAAACAATAGGTTAAAAATACGAGTGCTGGCAAAATTGGCCTAAATTCACCGAAAACCGACTTTTTCAACAGAATCGGCCATCAAGAGACGCTCGATCCACCCAAAATTGCGTTTAATGAATGGCTGTAGATCTTCATATTACTGCCAGGGGACCTCTAATAAATGAAATTTAAGTGCCTTCCCTTTAAGGGCTGTTCAAGCTCGTTTAAAAGACGTCCAGGTTATTTTCAGATTCCTTGGCATCTCTGGATTCTCCGATCAAAAGTAGCGCTAACATCGGCGGCGCAATCACCGAAGTGAGCAAGACCATCGCGATAATTACCGCATAAATCTCATTCGAGATGACGCCGGCTTGTTGACCCAGGCTGGCGACGATAATGCCGACATCGCCGCGCGGCACCATGCCGGCACCAACAATCAGCGCAGGTTTGCGTCCCAACGACCAGGCGGCCAATCCGCAACCAATGAACTTGCCGGCAACGGCCAGTAGCACGACGATAGCCAGGGTGCCGAGCATCGAAACATCGCCCAGCACCGCAAGGTTGACTTTTACCCCGGTGATGACAAAGAAAAACGGTACTAAAAAGGCCAGAATTGGTTGCAACTGATGGTTCAGCAACTCCCGTTGGCGGGTTTCCGCAGCAACCATGCCGGCTAGAAAAGCGCCGATAATGGCGGCGAGGCCTAAAAATGACGCCATGTCGGCCAACGCCAGACAGATGGCCAGGGCAATGGTCAGCGGTGAAAACGGACTGATGGGTGCATCTAGCAAGGCTGATGAGCGGCGTAACAATTTCGGCCCCACCCAGCCGACTACGACAATGAAGCCAATGGCTTGCAAAACGATGACCGACAAATGCGCGACGTCGACCGAACCACCGCCTTGAATCGCCGTGACACCGCCCAGCAGTAGCATGGCCAGAATGTCGTCGATGATCGCCGCGCCCAGTATCACCCGGCTATAGCTTTTGCTCAAAACACCCAAGTCTTGTAGCACCCTGGCGGTAACACCGGCCGAGGTGGCGACAAACGCCGAGGCCACGAACAGGGATTTGGCTAGATCAAGCCCTTGCCAATGCGCCCAGGCCGCCCCAAATATAAACGGCAGCACAATACCGCTGACGCCGACCAGCACGGCGGCGCGTCCGACTTTTCTCAGTTCCTCCACCCGTGTTTCCAGGCCGACCGAAAACAGCAATAACACCGCGCCGAGTTCTGCCAGCATATCCAGGGGCTGGCTGACGCCAACCCAATTCAACACCGCCGGGCCAATCAAACAACCGGCACTGATTTCACCCACCAGCGCCGGTAACTTCAAACGTTGAGAGATTTCCGCTCCGATTTGGGCGGCGGCAAATACGGTAAACAATTCGAGAAAAACTTCGGTGACGTGATTCATTGGTAGTACGCTAAGGTTGCTTGATTGTGAAATAAGCTTATTCCTAATATAATATCATTTACTTATTATATTAAGGGCTATATCTCCGTGCATTCCAAATTCGGTTTTCTCAGTTACGAAATCAGCCACATCATTCGGCAACGCTTCAACAAGGAAGCCGAGCATATCGGCTTTACCCATTCGCAGTGGCGGGCCTTGGTGCATTTATCCGAGAACGAAAATTGCCGCCAGATCGATCTGGCCGAAATTCTGGAAATCAAGCCCATTACCCTCGCCAGACAAATCGATTTACTCGAAGAATCAGGCTTGGTGCGGCGCAACAAGGACGTTGACGACCGCCGGGCTTATCGGCTGGAAGTCACCGACAAGGCTCGAATGGTAATGCAGGAACTCTGGACGATTGCCGATGCGGTGGAGGCTGAAGTGCTCGCGGCATTGACGGTCGAGGAAAGGGGAATGATGGTGTCGTTATTGGAGCGGGTCAAGGCCGGCATTGCCGACAGTGCCGATTAAGTTCGCGCCCCAATCCATCGCCATTTGCTCTAGTCGAAGCACAGGCTCCAGCAAGCTTTGTCAGGCCGTCACAGAATCGCATAGCCGCTCCATCAGCCCATTTTCGGCAGATACTCCCTTATGATCCATTCCTTACTTCATCGTACAACCCGCGCCATATGGCGGTTTCCCTGGCTGATTGTTTCCGCGTTTATAGTCCTCTGCGTGTTCAGTGCCGGCTATACCGGCCGCCACCTGGGTATCAATAACAATACCGCGCAATTGCTGGATCAGGATTTACCGTTTCAGCAAGTGCGCTTGAAACTGGAACAAGCCTTTCCGCAGGACGCCGCGACCATCATCGCCGTGGTTTCATCCGCCACCCCGGAGCAAACCGCGCTGGCCGCCGATTTCATCCAGCGCCGCCTGCAAGCCGAAACGGCTATTTTCGAATCGGTTTACCGCCCCGACGACGATCCGTTCTTCCGCCGGCAAGGTTTTCTCTACCTGGAACTCGACCAATTGGAAGTCCTGTCGGCCAAGTTGACCGATGCTCAGCCTTTTATCGGCTATCTATCGCAGCATTACCATGTTGCCGGCTTGACCGACATCGTCACGCTGGCCCTGGAAAATCAAACATACGATGCGGGCATGCCGCTGGACGATTTGCTGGGCGCCATCGACCAGGCGGTGGTGGCGGCCAGCCATGGCCAAAGCCATTTTCTATCCTGGCAGCAATTGCTGACCGGCTCGGACGGCGAACAAAACCGCACCCGGCGTTTGGTCATCATCAAACCCAGGCTGGATTTCAAGCAATTGATGCCGGCCGGTCAGGCCATGGCCTATTTGCGCGCGTTAAGCGACGAAGTGGCGCAGCGCTATCCTGGCGTGGCGGTCGGCCTCACCGGCGAAGTGGCCCTGGAACATGAAGAAATGGAGACCGTCAATCACGACATGCTGGTCTCAGGCGTGGCTTCGTTTGTGTTGGTCTGTATTTCGCTGTGGCTAGGTTTGCGTTCTTGGCAATTGCTACTGGCCACGTTGCTGGCATTGATCGCCGGACTGGCGCTGACCGCGGGCTTTGCCGCCGTGGCGATCGGCCATCTCAATCTGATTTCGGTGGCGTTCGCGGTGCTGTACATCGGCTTGGGGGTGGATTTTGCCACCCATTTTTGCCTGCATTATCAGGAATGCCGGGCTCTGGATATGGATACCGATAAAGCCCTGTTGCACGGCATGACATCGGTCGGACCGTCGCTGCTGCTGTGCGCGTTGACCACCGCCATCGGTTTTTTTGCTTTCATTCCCACCGATTTCACCGGCGTGTCGGAACTGGGCATCATCTCCGGTGCCGGCATGTTCATCGGCCTTGGCGTGTCGCTGACGCTGTTGCCGGCCATGCTGAAAATCCTGTCGGTATGGCCGATGTCGGCCATGCGTTCCACAGCATTGCCACTCTGGCTTTACGGGCTGCCGTTTCGCTATGCCCGAACCATCCGTATCGCGTCGCTCCTGCTGGCGATAGGCGCGGCTTTCAGCCTCAGCCAGATACGCTTCGACTCGGCATCGATCAATCTGCGCGATCCCAAATCGGCGTCGGTGATCGCCTTCAAACAATTGCTGCAAAGCCAAACCGAATCGCCGTTTGCGATTTCCGCGCTCGCCGACAGCCTGGAACAAGCCAATCATTTGGCGGATCAATTTGCCCGATTGCCTAGCGTGCATCAAGCCGTCACCCTCGGCAATCTGGTGCCGGAGCAGCAAGCGCAAAAGCTGGAAATCATCGACGATCTGAACCTGATCATGCCGATGCAACTGAACCGCTTTGCCGCGGCTTACGAGACATCGGATGTGCGCGCGGCCTTGTTGAAATTGCAGGCCGCCTTGCGACAAGCCCGCCCCAATCCGGCCGCCGGATTAGCAGGCGAACGGCTCGATGCCTTGCATCAGCATATCGATGAATTCATCCGCCGCGCCGACGGCGCTATTCAACCTGCTACGGCGTATAAAAATCTGGAAGATAGCCTGTTGACGTTGCTGCCGCACACTTTGCTGATGTTGCGCGACAGTCTGGCGGCAAGCCCGGTCGAACTTGGCGACATACCCGACAGCTTGCGCCGGCATTGGGTGAGCGATCAGGGTTGTTATCGGGTGCTGATCACGCCGTCTCAGGATTTGAATGCACCCGAGCAGTTGCGCGAGTTTGTCGGTCAAGTCATGGACACCTATCCAGCGGTGTTCGGCTTGCCGATTGGCGATGTCACTTCCGGCCAGGCGGTGGTCGATGCCTTCATGCAGGCATTTTCCAGCGCGCTGATCCTGATCATATTATTGCTGTTGTTGATGACCCGCAGCCTGAAAGCGACATTATGGGTGATGACGCCCTTGCTGTTGGCGGCGCTTTTGACGGCGGCCTGCAATGTCTGGTTGAACAATCCCTTCAATTTCGCCAATATCATCGTGCTGCCGCTATTGTTGGGCATGGGCGTGGACAGTGGTATACACATGGTCCAGCGCCTGCGGCATAGGCCTGATCAGGCTGACGAATTGCTGCATTCGAGTTCGGCGCGCGGCGTGTTTTTTAGCGCCCTGACCACGCTGTGCAGCTTTACCAGTTTGGCCTTCAACACCCATCAGGGCACCGCCAGTATGGGTTTGCTGCTGTCTATCGGTATCGTATTGACGATAGCCTGCAGTTTGCTGGTGTTGCCGGCGCTGGCAGTGATGGGGCGAGAAGAGAGGGCAGGACTGGCAAAATAACGGTATTCGCAATATAATACCTTGTGCTTATAATATTCTCGTATTAGCGGTTTACCACTAAAAACATGCCGGACGAGCCTCCGAATACCGATTTACAAACCGACCGCCAATTATTGACCCGCATCGCTTGGCAATTTGTGGTGGTGTTTTTGCTTATCATGTTTTTCGACACCTTGCTGGAATGGTTGGTCGAAGGTTTGCATATTCTGCTCGAACTGCTGCATCTGGTCATCGAAGTCTTCGAACATTTAATCGAAGAGCTGTTGGAGCACCTGTTACACACCAGCCACCATCAAAGCGAAACCATCATTTTCAATAGCGTGATGCTGCTGGTCATATTCGGAATCTATCATTTGTTTCGGTGCTGGCCGGCTCTATCTTTGAGGTGGCAGCAGCGCTTGCAGGCAGCCTGGCAGGGTTACAGAAACCGTAAAGTACAGGCATGGCAGCGCTTGCCGCGCCGGCAAAAACGCATTGTGACGGCCACTTACGCTAGCGGCAGTGCCTTGATCCTGTTTCTGCTGACGCTATAACGACGTCACGAAGCTTATTTAATTTTTTACCACTTAACCCAAACGCCTATGCATAACCGACTCAACCCACCTTAACCAACTCATCACCTATTACTTTTTACCTCGCTCCTGCCTTGGCTATGCTTGGCATAGCCTTTTTTTGTCATTGGAATACACATGCTCTTTTTATCGAAAAAACACGACTGGCTAGGCAATATCCGAGGGGATGTGCTGGCCGGTACCGTAGTGGCATTGGCCCTGATCCCGGAAGCCATCGCCTTTTCCATCATCGCCGGGGTCGATCCCAAAGTGGGCTTGTATGCCTCGTTTTGTATCGCGGTGATGACTGCTTTCGTCGGCGGCCGCCCCGGCATGATCTCGGCGGCAACCGGTGCCATGGCCTTGCTGATGGTGACCTTAGTCAAGGATCACGGCTTGCAGTATCTGCTGGCGGCGACCTTGCTGACCGGTGTCTTGCAAATCATCGCCGGCTACCTGAAGCTCGGCAGCCTGATGAGTTTCGTGTCGCGTTCGGTGGTGACGGGTTTCGTCAACGCCTTGGCGATTTTGATTTTCATGGCGCAATTGCCGGAATTGACCAATGTGACCTGGCACGTCTATGCCATGACCGTCGGCGGTTTGGCGATCATCTATCTGTTCCCATATTTACCGGTGGTCGGTAAAACGCTGCCATCGCCGTTGATTTGCATCATTGCTCTGACCGTGATTGCGGTTTATCTAAAGCTGGATATCCGTACCGTCGGCGACATGGGCCAGCTGCCGGATACCTTGCCGGTGTTCCTGTGGCCCGAGGTGCCTTTGACCCTGGAAACCCTGAAAATCATTCTGCCGTATTCACTGCCCCTGGCCGTGGTCGGCTTGCTGGAATCCATGATGACGGCCACCATTGTTGACGATTTAACCGACACCGCTAGCGATAAAAACCGCGAATGCAAGGGCCAAGGCCTAGCCAACATCGGCGCGGGCCTGCTGGGCGGCATGGCCGGCTGCGCGATGATCGGCCAGTCCATCATCAACATCAAATCCGGCGGCCGCGGTCGTCTGTCGACCCTATGCGCGGGGGTGTTTTTGTTGATCATGGTGGTATTCTTGGACAAATGGCTCTCGATGATTCCGATGGCGGCGTTGGTGGCCGTGATGATCATGGTGTCCATCGGTACTTTTAGTTGGCGGTCGATACTCAACCTGAAACAACACCCGATGTCGACCAATATCGTCATGATTGCTACCGTGGTAGTGGTGGTTTGGACGCACAATCTGGCAATGGGCGTGTTCGTCGGCGTATTGCTGGCGTCCTTGTTCTTCGCCAACAAAATCAGCCATTTTATGTACGTGGATTCCAAACTGAACGAAGACGGCAACACGCGCACTTATAAAGTAGTCGGTCAGGTGTTTTTCAACTCGGCCGACAAGTTTGTTAACAGCTTCGATTTCAAGGAAGCGGTGGACAAAGTGGTCATCGACCTGAAACGCGCGCATTTTTGGGACATTAGCTCGGTCAGCGCGCTGGACAAAGTCGTCATCAAACTACGCCGCGAAGGCGCGGACGTTGAGTTGATCGGTATGAATGAAGCCACGACGACGATCATCGACCGTTTTGCGATACACGACAACCCCGAAGAAATCGAAAAAATTATGGGAGGCCATTAATGAGCGCCACACAAAATTTAGTCCTGGCCGGCATCGACGGCTCCGCATTGACCGGCGCGGTTTGCGACTACGCCGCCTGGATCGCGCAAAAAGTGGATGCGCCGTTGAAACTGCTGCACACCATCGACCACCATCCGGAACATGCCGATCACACCGATATAACCGGCAATATCGGCGTCGACAGCCGTGATCATTTAATGGATGAATTGACGCAACTGGAACAGCAGCGCAGCAAATTGCGCTTGCAACAAGGCAAGCAATTACTGCAAGCCGCCAGGGAACGGGTGATGCAAGCCGGCATACTTGATCCCATCACCAACCAGCGCCATGGTAGCCTGGTCGAGTCGCTGATCGAGCTGGAAAACGACTTGCGGGTGCTGGTAATCGGTGTGCGCGGCAAAGTCCACGAAAACCAGCCGGATAAAATCGGCGCCAAACTCGAATCCATTATCCGCTCGCTGCACAAACCGATTTTGGTGGTGAATGCCGAATTCAAGGCGCCGGAACGCATCATGCTGGCCTACGACGGCAGCCAAGCCGCCGAAAAAGCCCTGGACATGGTCGCCACCAGTCCGCTTTATAAAGGTTTGGTTTGTCATCTGGTCTGCGTCAGCCAGGATGAAGGCAAGGGGCAATTACTGGAAGTGGCCGCCAACAAACTGCAATTGGCGGGCGGTATCGAGGTCATCGCCAAAAAACTGGTTGGCAAACCCGAACTGGTTTTATCCGAGTATCAAGAACAAAAAGGCATAGACATGACCGTGATGGGCGCGTTCGGCCATGGCCGCATCCGCGACTGGTTGTTGGGCAGTTTTACCGTGAAGATGCTGACCCATAGCCGCATACCTTTGTTGTTATTGCGTTGAGGCGCTAGCCAGGCGGCGGGATGCTTTCGAAAGACTCAGGCTTGATAGAAGGTCACGGGCGCATGCCGATTGTGTTGCTTTGGGATGTCGGATTGTTTATGAATAACACCCAAAGCCCCTATGGCTTCAATTGAGCGTACTGCCTATCCCCGCTTCAAACGCACTCCAAGCGTCAAGGAACTAGAGTCGCTTTATACGCCAACCGGTGATGAACTGATCTTTGCCCATCGCTTGGCACGTAAAATACAGTCTCGATTCGGATTGTTGTTACTGTTGAAATCGTTTCAGCGATTGGGGTATTTTCCGTCAATAGAAGAAATACCGCCGGCCATCGTGCAGCATATCCGAGCGGTGTGCGGGATAGACGAGGATATATCGCCGCACTATGGGGAGCTGCGCACGCTGTATCGCCATCACCAGGCCATTCGCAAACGGTTGGGCGTATCGCCGTGGGGCGATGACGGCTTAAGCATCGCCACCGAAGCGATGTCCACTGCCGCCGAAGTGATGGACAACCCGGCCGATTTGATCAACGTGGCTATTGAAGAGCTTGTTCGGTTGCGGGTTGAATTGCCGGCGTTCAGCACCCTTGATCGCTTGTCGCGGCGAGTCCGCACATTGATCAACGGGCGCCTCTTTGCGGCGGTGCATGAACGCTTATCCCATGCCGAACGGGAACAGCTGGATGCGTTGCTGGAAATCGCCGGTAATCCGCAGAAAAAGACGTCGTTCTTTGCCCTGAAGCAGTTACCCAAACGTTCCTCTTTGGCGCATTTGCAGGATTTGCTGGATCACTTCGTCAAACTCTCCAATACGGTTGGCGCCAATCACCACCTGGCCGAGATTCCCGTTGCCAAGATCAAACACTTCGCAGCCGAAGCGAAAGCCTTGGATGCCGCTGAACTGAAGAAATTTACGCCTGCCAAGCGCTATGTGCTGATACTCTGCATGATCCATCGTGCGCGCGTCCAAGCCCGCGACGATCTGGCCGACATGTTTATCAAACGAATGAACCACCTGCATCGGCGTGGAAAGGATGAACTCGAACGTCAGCGGGCCAAATACCGCCAGAAGACCGACGCTTTGGTGGCGACGCTGGCCGATGTCATCGGGGTTTTGGAAACCGAGCCGACCGACGAGGCCGCCGGGAAGACCATACGCGCCTTGTTGTCGGATCAAGGGGGCATGCAAGCCTTACAAGACGACTGCGCCGCCATCAATGCCTTCAGAGGCGATAATTATTTCCCGTTGTTATGGCGTTTTTATCGCAGTCATCGGTCGACACTTTTTCGGATGGTACATTTACTGACGATGACCTCGACCAGCGAAGACCGGTCGCTGATACAGGCGCTGACCATACTATTAAAGCATGAGCACCGTAAAGGCACCTGGATTGAAGAACCGGTGGATTTTTCTTTCACCAACGAACGCTGGAAACGTGCCGTGCTGGAAAAAACGGAGAGCGGTGAACGGATTATCCGACAGCACTTCGAAGTCTGCGTGTTTTCCGCGCTGGCCGCAGAGCTCAAGTCGGGCGACGTTTCGATTCAGGGCTCGGAAGCCTATGCCGATTACCGAGAGCAACTCCTATCCTGGCAGGAATGCGAACCCAAAGTAACCGAGTATTGCCAGCAGCTTGGCTTTGCGGATGATCCCAGCCGCTTTGTCCATAGTTTGCGCGAAGAGCTAACTCGTATTGCCGATGAAGTCGATGCAGGTTTCCCAGAGAACAAGTCGCTGGGCGTTGACGAATCTGGACAGCCTGTACTCAAGCGTAGTTTGCCTCGGGAACCCAAAGCCTCCGCCCGCGCGCTGGAAACGGCGATCCTGCAACGCTTGCCTGAGCGCAACGTGATTGACGTACTTTGCAATGTGGCGCATTGGACCAACTGGAGCCGCCACTTCGGGCCACTATCCGGTTCCGACCCCAAGATCGAGAATCCCGGCGAACGCTACATCCTGACAACCTTTACCTATGGTTGTAATCTTGGGCCCACGCAGGCCTCACGCCATCTGCGCGGAGCCGTTACGCCCCATATGCTGTCATTCATCAACCGGCGGCATGCTAACGCCAACAAGCTGAACGCGGCGCTCAGGGATATTATCAATCGCTACCATGCGTTCGATTTACCCAAGGTTTGGGGAGACGGTAAGTCGGTGGCAGCCGATGGCACCCAATTCGACATGTACGATCAAAATTTACTGGCGGAGTATCACATTCGTTACGGCAGCTACGGCGGAATAGCCTACCACCATGTCGCCGACAATTATGTGGCGTTATTCAGCCACTTCATTCCCTGCGGGGTCTGGGAAGCTGTCTATATCATCGAAGGTCTGTTGAAAAACCAATCGGATATACAACCGGATACCGTGCACGCTGACACGCAAGGCCAATCGGCTCCGGTTTTCGCGCTCTCTTATTTGTTGGGTATCAAATTGATGCCTCGAATTCGGAATTGGCATGACTTGGTGTTTTTCCGCCCAACCAAGGAAACGGCCTATAAGCATATCGATGCACTGTTCAAAGACGTTATCGATTGGGATTTAATTGAAACCCACTGGAAAGACTTGTTGCGTGTGGTACTGTCGATCAAGGCCGGAAAAATCTCATCATCTACGCTATTGCGAAAACTGGGTAACTACAGTCGCAAAAATCGGCTCTACCAAGCCTTCCGGGAATTAGGGCGGGTCGTGCGAACGCTATTCCTGTTGCGATACATTTCTGATTTGGAATTGCGAGATCAGATTACAGCGACGACCAACAAAGTTGAATCCTACAATGGCTTTTCAAAATGGTTATTTTTCGGTGGAGAGGGTGTCATTGCCGACAACGACCCCGATGAGCAGGAGAAGGTTATCAAATACAATGACCTTGTGGCGAATGCCGTCATTTTCCATAACGTGGTGGATCAGACTCGAATCTTACGCGAGTTGAAGGAAGAAGGATTTCCGATTAATCGTGAGGACATCGCTACGCTCAGTCCGTACGTCACCAGTCATATCAAGCGCTTCGGAGATTACATTATTGATAGTGAAACGGTGCCTGAGCCTATTGATCCTTCGTTACCAATCTGAGGAAACAAAGCAAAAATAGCAGGGAAGGCCTTAAGTCCTATTTTTACATGTATGTCGGCTGTACCCGTAATACGGGCCAGCACCTTATCACCATCGATATGCCGGAAAACTTCGGCAGATGGGCGACGGTCATCATGGCGTTGCGCGGTCGGATTCGACCCTGTGTTGTACTCGAAAGAGCTGCCGCCGTTATACAAACTAAACCAGTTATCACCTATTGCAGTTATATCCATGCGCTTACACCAGAATCAAGTTGAGTGAAGAGCAAGGAAGGGCGCGGCCCTTCCTTGCTTGCTGACGTTGCTAGGATTAACTGGCAATGTCAGCCGGTCGCGCGGTAACTAACAGCCACAAAACAGACTCGGCAAGCGCGTTGATAACGTTGCTGGCTGCGGCTGCGTTGTCTGGGCTTAATGAGGCGCTTTGTTGCTTGATGGCATCAAGCAAGTGCATTGCCCTGGCGTGGTCGGCTTGAGAAAGTTGATAAGCGGTTTCGTTCATATGTGATTACCTCACTCAAAATGGCCTTGGCGGAATGCCCGGCCTGATTGTTATAATACGCCCCAATGGGGCGTATGTCAAGCGTTAATGAGCGCGGTACAGTTGCTTAACATCGACCAACGAACAAGGCACAAAAGCAAAATCAAGTGTGCATCCGTGCGCTATCAATTCTTTAATCGAGATAGCCCTAAAATTCGCTCGCTCATGGCGGCCACCAATCAGCATCACATAACCAAACACCTTGTTATAATCATCGCTATCGCCGCGCTCAGTGATATACCAATGCCAATTTCTGAGCGTGTAGTGTAAATACACCGTCGCCCGATCATCCAGCCCGGCTTGCTCAGGCGATATAGCCATTGTTTCGATCACGTTGGCAGTCGAAATAATTTGCGTCATAACACGTTCCTTGTTCTCGCCGTTCATTGCATCAGCAATCACCGCCGCTTGTGCCTTGGTAACATAGGGAGCAAGAAAACGCGCATCCTGCGCCGCCTTAACTGCTAACGGTGCTGGGTGAAACTCGGTAGGTTTTTTGTGTGCGTTATGGGTGTGGTTTGACTGGAAGAATGTAAACATCGGATGCCTCCGGCAAAAATGGCCTTGGCGGAATTGCCCGGCCTGATTCTGATAATACGCCCCATTGGGGCGTATGTCAAGCAATACTAACACCGCTTACCTCTTTTTTTATGCGTACCAAGTAACGCGGCGCGGGGTTCCGTCCCACTTCTTCATTTGGCCGCGCATGTTGCCACCATTCAAAACATGAACACCGCAAGCCCGGCGGGTTTCTGACTTTGCGACGGCTACGAATTGGCCCGGCTTCGCCGTGGCCTTGCCGGTCATGCTTCCCGGCTTATCTTCTATCGTTTCGCTCTCGATCTGGCGCACAACGGCGGATAAATCGGACGGCACTCGCACCACTTCAAAAAAATCAACATTGGTTTGTTCGTAGCCCCACGTTGCAAACACAATATCGCCAACTACCAAGCCGTGGCCGGTTTGGCGTCTTGCCCGTTTCAACGTTTCGAACTCCGTTTGCTGGTCGATGTAATTGGATAAATGCCTATCGCGTCGATCTGGCGAAGCGAACGAGAAAAACCGCGCGGGCTTTCCTTGTCTCCCTTTGTACGCAACATAGGCCGGCCCGTTTTTGCCATCAAAACAGTAGGCGACAACGACGGCGGCGGGAAAATCGCGGGTTTCTGCGTTAGCTGGAATATAGCGGCTCATAATGGTTTCTCCGATCTGTTAGAAAGGTGCCCATTGCTGGGCACCATGTTTGCAAGGCGTCTAGCTTTTAAGCGGCTTTGAGTTTTTTCATCTCTTCGGCCAGCGTCCAAAGCGCCTTATTCAATCTAACGTTTTCGGTCACGCTCTTAACTTCCCTTGCCCGTTGTGAGTTTTTAGTATTGAGGTTCTGCACACTAACCCCGCCTTTCAAAACCTTTTCTTGCAACACGTTAAACGTTGTCCAAAGGTCGGCGGATTGGTCGGCAGTCCGGCGCGGCCTTAATAGGTCGGCATTGTTAACGCTGACCTCTTCACCGTCCCAACGCAAACCCTTGGCCGCTTCTGCAAAAATCCCTTGTTCGGCTCTGGTCAGCATGAGGCCGCGCATTGCGTCCATGTGTTCAATGGCCTTGGGGGTTTCTGTCACAATTCGATAAGTCCCCTCGATGACGTTATCAACCACGTTGCCGCTGTGGCGTACCCGTACACAATCGATTTGCCCATCGCTAACGATCATTCCGTTACTGCAAATCAAGCGGTAAAGTCCGGCGCTTAATTGATAGCTGCTGGTTCCATCGTGCGAATTGACTAGAACGATTTCGGGTTTAACCTCACCGACGCTAGAAAAACCGTCGTGCTGGCGGAAGCGGATCAGGTGTTTTGCAAAGCCTTTTTTATCTTCGCTACGGGTGCGAGACTCGGAAGCGAACACCGGCAAAAATCCCTCTTTACGCAAGGCATCAACAATATTGATGGTTGGTATAAATTTATAGGTTTCAGCGCGTGAACCGTGCTTAGCTTCAGCGAAAACGGACGGAGCCAAACGGCGCAAAGCGTCATTTTCCAGCGGTCCTTGGTTCATGGTGTTATAGAAGCGATTGTTAAACATGGTGACTACCTCACTCAAAATGGCCTTGGCGGAATTGCCCGGCCTGATTCTTATAATACGCCCCATTGGGGCGTATGTCAAACGCTTTTTACACTTTGAACTAAAATAAAATATTGATTCTAAACACAATATTGGTACGGTTTGTGCAATCGGGATTAAGGGTTCAGGGAAGCGGGGAATCAAAATAAAGCGCGGCATCGCCGCACCTTATCTATGCTTAACGGGGCATACTCCCGGCCTGGAGTGAATCGGTCTTAATGGGACGAGGGCTTGCGGTGCGTATCGGTTGACAGGGAGGCCGGCGCGGTCAAGGGGACGTGGAATAAATAGGGCGCGATAGCGCCCGGTTTATGCCGCGAAAGCCCCTTGACCGTATAAGCCGGCCTTTCTGTCAATATCGTCGCACAGTAAGCAAGCCTCTCTCATTAAGACATTTGACGGATGCTGTGAGCAACGGAAGTTCGCGCAGTGGTTGACTAATTCATGGATTTGCCGCCATGGGCTTTACCCGGTAATATTTGGTGTCATATTAAGCATTGGAATAGCTTACGCTGTCGCCAAATGAGGTATAAAGTCTGGGGATAAGCCTCAGCGGCAAAGGGGGGTAACGCCTGATAAGGCGATACACCCCTTTTTGAGCGCGGCAAGGCGGCCTGAAAGGTTGTAAGCTTATGCTTACAAGTCCGAAGGACCGAGCGAATAGCGAGCCTGTAAGGGCGTCCGGTTTTCGCGGTAGCGAAAATGCCCCAAAGAATCAAAAAAAAGGCCGTTGATGAGGACGACATATACACAGTTTTTCGCTTTTTCGGGGGCAGAGTGAAGGCCCCCACGCGAAAAAATGTGCATATGTCTTGTTTTTTTGACTTTAAAACCTCGCCGACATTAGGCACCTAAAATTATCGTAAGCGATAGCGTTTTAAAATAATGAGATTTGTTTTTAAATGAAAATGTCCTGTAAAATTGTCAGTAAAAGCGTACAAATAACATTGAATAAAACGCAAATATAACAATAAACATCTACCAAATTATAGCAATCTGGTAGTAGAATAGGGTATTTTATGGCATCACTAACAGACAGAACACCTATGAACTTACTGCCTTGCAGTCTCGCCAGTAGTATTTTGGAAGGCGATTTAGAACTAGCCGCGCAACAGCAAACACTCGACAAGCTGATCGTCATGGAGACGCCAGGCGGGTTTTACGTGATTGCACGTTTCTTATGGGCAAAAGATAGAGATTGGTATCTGACGACTCGGCGGAAGCGAACAGAACCTAGACTCTATAAGGACTTGATACGATTAAATAAAAATATGAAGGAAATATTCCCAACCGTAGGATTTGAGCTACTGAGGGATCAAGACATGCCGCCCGCCGACGGCGACGATTGACCCACAAACACCCTTAGCGCGACCTTAAAAAATAAACCAATTAATAGTATCCGCATATACCAAATTATGGTATATTGGCAACACCTAAACAGTGTTGATTCGGAGAACTATCGATGTTTGACCTTCTGGCGTTGGCGCAAGAATGCGCTCCTACCGTAGCACCTACGACAATGGCGGCAATCGTCAATGTCGAATCTGGCAAAAACCCTTATGCAATCGGCGTGGTCGGCGGACGACTCGAACGCCAACCTTCGAATCAACAAGAAGCCGTAGCAACTGCTAAGGCCTTGGCCGACAATGGCTGGAACTTCTCGGTAGGCGTTGCGCAAGTCAATCGCTATAACTTACCTAAATATGACATCAGCCTTGAACAAGCATTCGACGCCTGTACGAATATACGAATAGGCTCGAAAATCCTTGAGGATTGCTATGTGAGGGCAGCAAAAACGAAGCCCGACACACAAGCGGCCCTTCAAGCCGCGTTTTCATGCTATTACTCCGGTAACTTTACTCGCGGCTTTCAACCCGACGTAGCGGGTAAGCCTAGCTATGTAGAGAAAGTCCTAGCCAGCGCCGACAACGCCACACAAGCAATCCCGGTTGTTCCGAATATTCAATCAAACGGCGTCAAGCCCAAGTCAGTTCGAGCGGCACCTACAACCGCTACCGAACAAATGATACCATCCGATAATGCACCGGTCTTACTGCGCCGCAGTAATGACGAGGTGCAACTTAAAGCAGTGGAGACAAATCAAGCTTCCGGACAACCCAATTCTGTCCCCAATTCACCAAGGAAGTTGATAGACAAAGAACCCATAAATACAGAGACGGACCTACCGCGTAGTTCTGCGATTGTGTTTTAGGAGGGCGACATGAAACTGATGGTTGTTGAAAGTCCGAACAAAATAAAAAAGCTTGAATCCATTCTCGGTAGTGAATGGAAAGTCGTTGCTAGCGTCGGCCACATACGCGATTTGCCCAGAAAAGAATTAGGTATTGAGCAGCCGGGGTTTACGCTTAACTACGAATACATACCTTCCGCATCGGCAAACGGCCGCACGTTCCCCGGTGGCGAAGAACGCGTTGACCGCATCCGTAAGGAGGCGGGAAAAGCCGAAATGGTCTACCTGGCCAGCGACCCGGATCGCGAAGGCGAAGCCATCGCCTGGCACCTGAAAGAAGCGCTCGACTTAGACGAAACGGACTATTTGCGAGTGACGTTTGACGCGATTACAAATGACGTGATCCGTAATGCCCTGACGAAAGCCAGAAAAATCGATTATAACCTGGTACATGCACAAGAAGCGCGTCGGGCGCTTGATCGCATGTATGGTTACTTGGTATCGCCTTTGCTTTCCAACATGCTAGGCATGTCGTTATCGGCCGGACGAGTGCAAAGCCCGGCCGTGCGCCTGGTTGTCGATCAGAGCCGACGTATCAAGGCCTTCAGGAAAACGACGCACTTTGGAGCCGTCGTTTTTTTCGATGGCGATACCTGGCAAGCCGAATGGAACACCAAGCCGTTTGTCAGCGAAGACAATCCTTATATTCTGGATGAAGCCCTGGCAACGCGTGTAGCGGCTTGCCGCCAATTTAAAATAACAGAGTCAGACAGCGGGCAGGCGAAGCAGTCGCCGCCACCGCCGTTTTCTACCTCGCTGCTGCTACAAGCAGCCAGCGTAAGCTTAAAATTTGATCCGGAAGTAACCGCAAAGCTTGCGCAAAAGCTGTTTGAGCAAGGCGCAATTACCTACATCCGGACGGACAGCGTAAATTTCAGCGCTGAAGCGATTGCGGAAATCCGCGAATTTGCCGAAGGCAAAGGTTGGCCTCTACCCAGTAAACCCCGTAAATTCAAAGCAAAGGGCGACGCGCAAGAGGCGCACGAAGCCATCCGGCCAACGCATATTGATGTGGAGCTGGCCGGCGAAGACGACCAGCAAAAAGCATTATATCGGCTCATTTGGCAACGTTCCGTTGCCTCTCAATTAGCCGATGCCAAATACAAAGTAAATACCGTCTCGCTCGAAACCACAGATAGCGAGCAGGTTTACGAGTTCAAGGCCAAAGGACGCGTACTCGTGGAACAGGGGTGGCGAATCCTGACCGCGAAAGACGCGGTGAATGATGAAGACGAAGGGGAGGGCGACGACGCCAGCGGCGGCAAAGTCCCGTTGCTCGATGTCGGTTCGGCCAAAGTGGCCGAATCCGGCAAATTACTCCGGAAGGAAACAAAGCCACCCTCACGCTTCACTAAGGCCAGCTTGATAGCGAAGCTCGAAGCCGAAGGCATCGGGCGGCCGTCCACCTACCCGGCAATCATGCAGAACATCATGAGCAAGGGCTACTTGGTTGAAGAAAAGCGGTTTTTAGAACCGACGGAAACGGGCGTCTTACTGGTCGATCAGTTAGTAAAAGCCGAGTTTGCGTTCATTGAATTACCATTTACGCGCGGCCTTGAGGAAGAGTTAGACGGCATTGCCGAAGGCAATAGCGGCTACATCGATGTGGTGGCCCCTGCTTTTGAACAGCTCCAGACCGACATTAACGCTGTGGCAAGCGCGGGAACCATAAAACCGCGCTTCCCTTGCCCAAAGTGTGGCGGCGGCCTACGCCGCTATTCGCCGGCTGGGAAATCGCCTTTCTGGGGTTGCACGAACATCGAATGTAAGACATTCATGGACGACGCCGACAATAAACCGATTGAGCGAAAAACCTACACCTGTACGGTGTGCGAAACCGGGACCATGCGCCGCTTTAAACGCAAGACCGGCACCGGTTACTTATGGGCCTGTTCAAGTGAAGAATGCAAACATTTCATGGATGACAAAGACGGCAAGCCCGTTGAGTCCGTTGTGCATACCTGCCCAACATGCAAGACAGCGCCACTAAGGCGCTACCGAAAAAAAGACAAGGAAACGGGCAAACCGAAGGGCGGCTTTGGTTGGTTTTGCACGAGTACAGATTGCAAAACCTTCCTTGATGACGCGAAAGGCAAGCCTCTAGCCGTTAAAACCGCGCCTTGCCCCGATTGCGGGCGAGTTATGTACCGCCGCAAGGGCCAATACGGCTACTGGTGGGGGTGCAGTGGATACAAAGACGGCTGCAAAACCGTTATGGACGATAAGGACGGCAAGCCCATAAAACGAACACCAAAAATAACCAAATAGCTATAAAAAACTATACCAAATTACTATAACTTGGTTTATACTGACGATCGACAACAACCATTCAACCTATGAGGGAAATTACCCAGCAATTACCATCAAGCATATCTAAATCAGGCGTTAAGCCGTGGCATTACCAAGCAATCTTTTTATAAACCCGGAGAACGAAATGACAATGAAGAGAGTAACAGTATTAAGCGCTATTGCCCTGCTGGCCCTGCTGGCAGTTGAACCTGCATTTGCGGCGGGCGGATTGGACAAGGTGAACACGTTTGTCCAAAACGTGTTAGCCGTCCTGCAAGGCATTGCTATTGCAGTTGTGACCTGTGCCATCATGTGGGCGGGCTATAAGTTTTTGTTCAAACACGCGGACATCGCAGAAGTGGGCAAAATTTTGGGCGGCGGTTTACTGGTCGGCGGTGCCGCCGAGTTAGCCGCGTATCTGTTGGGTTAGTCTGAATAAGCAGCAACGAAAGGAGTAAACAATGAACCAAATGGAAGACGATCCGCGCGACCCACTGTTTAAAGGATGTACCCGGCCGGCTATGGTGCTGGGCGTACCACTGGTGCCGCTCACCATCGTGACCGGAACGGTCGTACTAATATCGATTTGGACATCCCTACTTGTCTCGTTGCTGCTTATTCCGCTCATCGTGGTGATGCAACTCATCACCAAACACGATGACCAGCAATTTCGATTGTTGGGGCTGAGAATCATGTTTAGGGGTGTTAATCGCCCATTGCTGAACCGGTTATTTCACTGCAACCGAAACGGCGAATTCTGGAAGGCATCCGCCTACAGTCCAATTCCCTTTAAACAACGCATCAAGTGAGGCGATATGTCAGCACAACCTAAATATTTTCATCAAACCAACAACGAAAGGGCTGTAGCGCCGTTTTTGCCATACAGTAGCCACGTATCGGCAAATACCATCGTCACGAAAGATGGCGATTATATGCGTATCTGGAAATTGGCCGGCATCAGCTTTGAGACGGCCGACGCCGATGAAATCCTATTACGCAAGGAGCAATTGAATACGCTGTACCGTTCAATTGGTTCAAGTAATGTTGCTCTGTGGTCGCATTGCGTCCACCGACAAACATCGGACCGATTGAAATCTTCTTTTGATAACGAGTTTTGCCGCGACTTCGACAAAAAATATTACGATTCCTTTGCCGGTTATCGAATGATGGCAAACGAACTGTATTTGACTGTAGTGTATCGGCCGAATCCATCAAGAATCGATAAAGCGTTTGTGAGGGCAGGGCGGCGCACACACGCGCAAATCATGGATGACCAAAGGGCCGCGATCCGTAAACTAGACGACATCGCGTACCAAGTCGAGTCGAGCCTACGCCGTTATGGATTAGATGAAAAACAAGGCGGTAAACCTGAAGAATTAACGACCTATGAAGAAAACGGCGTACTGTTTTCTCATGCCCTGTCATTTTTGAATTTCCTGGTGTCTGGTGAATGGCAAAAAGTACGTGTGCCAAAAGCCCCGCTCAACGAATACCTTGGTACCGCCTGGGTTTTCGTCGGTACCGAAACGATTGAAATTCGCTCTCCGACAAAAACACGTTTTGCTCAATGTATCGACTTTAAAGATTATAACTCTCACACGGAAGCGGGCATCTTGAATGGACTGATGTATGAGGATTATGAGTACATCGTAACTCAATCTTACAGTTTCATGGCAAAACGGCAGGGTAAGGAGTTTCTTGAGAAGCAACTGGGGCAGCTCCAGAACGCAGAAGACGGCAGCGCCACGCAAATTGAAGAGATGCGCATAGCCATCGATCAATTGATTCAAGGTGAGTTTGTCATGGGCGAATATCATTATTCGCTAATGATCTTTGGTGAATCTGTTGAAAAGGTTCGGCGAAACACTACATCTGCAATGACGATTATTCAGAATCAGGGATTTCTGGCCGCCCTGGTGGCGACCGCAACGGATGCCGCATTTTACGCGCAATTGCCGTGCAATTGGAGCTATCGGCCACGCGTAGCCGGCCTTACGAGCAAGAATTTCGCCGGCATGTCCAGCTTTCATAATTTCCGCGCCGGTAAACGCGATGGCAATCCGTGGGGACAGGCCATTATGATAGCCAAAACACCGTCAGGCCAACCACTGTATATCAACTGCCATTACTCAAAAGGCGACGAGGACGCTTACGATAAAAAAGTGCTTGGTAATACCCGGATTATTGGGCAATCAGGAGTTGGTAAAACGGTTTTAATGAATACACTGCTAATGCAGGTACAAAAATACAAAACTAATGCACCGCTTGGATTTACATCAGTCTTTTTCGACAAAGATGAGGGCGCTAAGCTTTGTATTAAAGCCATCGGTGGCAAATACCTTTCTATCAAAAACGGGGTGCCGACAGGCTTTAATCCCTTTCAAATGGAAAAGAGCGAAGCAAACATTTTGTTTTTGGAAAAACTCGTTCGCTCCTTGGTATCAGGGGAGGGCCAGCGGGTTACAACGTCTGACGAGCTACGGATCAGCCAAGCAGTTCGCACCGTCATGAACATGCCTGTCGGGCTTCGCCGTTTATCAACGGTTATTCAGAACATGACTGAAGGCACCGATAAGGAAGATCGCGAAAACAGTATTGTGAAGAGGCTTTCACGTTGGTGTTATGACGATGGTAACGGCCGACAAGGGCCGTTTGCCTGGGTGTTAGATTGTCCGACCGATGTAATCGATTTCACCACTCATACGAATTACGGATTTGATGGCACTCACTTTCTTGATAATGCGGATGTTCGCACACCAATTTCAATGTATTTGCTGCATCGAATGGAGTCGGTCATTGATGGCCGGCGGTTTATTTACTGGATGGATGAAGCGTGGAAATGGGTTGATGATGAGGCCTTCTCGGAATTCGCCGGCAACAAGCAGCTTACGATCCGTAAGCAAAATGGCTTCGGCGTGTTCGCAACACAAATGCCTAGCAGTCTATTGAATTCAAAAATCGCTTCAGCCCTGGTGCAACAGGTAGCGACGGAAATTTATTTGCCGAATCCAAAAGCCGATTTTAATGAATACGTCAATGGCTTCAAGGTATCCGAAGCCGAATTCGAAATTATCAAGAACATGGGCGAAGAAAGCCGAATGTTCATAATTAAACAAGGCCATCAATCGATGATTGGCCGCCTCGATCTCGCCGGCTTCGATGATGAGCTGGCAATCCTATCCGGTAGTGTCGATAACGTCGAACTGCTTGATACGATCACCGCCGAAGTGGGCGATGATCCGAATGTTTGGCTTCCAGTATTCCACGAGCGCCGCAAGGCTCGCGTGGCGTCCTCTAAATCGAAGTAATGAGGTGATTCTATGAAAAAAACTATTCTTTATGTGGCAATTTCGGCATTATTTGCATCAACGGCGCAAGCGCAGGAGGCGGTTATTGATGTGGCTGCCATTGGACAACTCGTCAGCCAAGCCGCGACACTGAGCCAACAATTATCAGAGGCTAGAAATCAGGTTACGCAGCTAAAGAATACATACAACAGTTTCACTGGTTCCCGCGACCTGGGCACCATCATGAACAACCCGGCGCTACGGAACTACCTACCGCAAGACTGGCAAAAAGTTTATGACAGCGTGAAGCAAGGCGGCTATGCCGGGTTATCGGGTACCGCAAAAACGATGTATAAACAAGTTTACGATAGCTGTACGCACATAACGATTGACGACGAACGCTTATCGTGTGAAGCGTCGGCCGTGAAAGGTGCGCAAGATAAAGGCTTTGCAATGGATGCGTACAGCAAAGCGCAAGATCGTATGGATCAAATTGACCAGCTTATGGCTAAAGTCAATGACACCCAAGACCCGAAAGCCATTGCCGAACTGCAAGCCCGGATCGCAGTCGAACAGGCCAATATCCAGAACGAGCAAACCAAGCTTCAGATGTATGCAATGGTAGCCTCCGCAGAGGATAAGATGCAGCAACAGAATAAGCGAGAAATGAACGCTAGAACCTGGTCGGCTACAAATGGCATTTCCGCTCAACCAATTACTTTTAATAATCCATAGGTGCGGCACACCTGCCGCCATGAAAACATAAGGAGTGAATCATGAATAGAACAGCAATATTGTTAGTGGCGGTAGGTATGTTGTCAGTAATAGCAGGGTGCAAGGAAGAAAAAACAGATTCATCAGCAGCGGATACCCCAAAAGATTCTACTGCACAAGCGGTACAAACCGTGGAGACAGTTCAAACCGTTGACTGGTACAAGGCGCATAACGCAGAGCGTCATAGCATGTTAACAAAGTGCCACAATAACCCCGGTCAGCTTGGTGCGACACCTAATTGCATAAACGCAAGCCGCGCCGACGCATCCAGTGTATGGGCCTCAAGAGGGGGCGCTATCAAAGTAGCGCCCTTGACGGCCGCCGACCTCAAGCAGCATAAATAGGACATCTATATGGACCCGATGGTTTTTCAGTTTATTGGCGATACCGTCAAAAACGCAACCGATGTATTTGTTACACCGGCCGCTACGAATTTAATGACCGCCTTGCAGTTAGTGGCCTTAACAGGCGTCACACTATATATCACACTCACTGGCTATGCGATTGCAACCGGCGCGGTGGAGTCGTCATTTTGGACGTTCGTTAAGCAGTGCATCAAAATCAGCATTATTGCCGTGTTCGCATTGACAGTAGACGGTTATGTCAATGGCATAATGGTGGCATTCGAAGGATTGGAAACTGGATTATCTGATGCTATGGCCACTGCTGGAGCGCCGGCGGGTTCCGTCTATGAAACGCTTGATACTTCACTCGGAAAGGGCATTGCAATTGTCGAGCAATGTTTTCAAAAAGCTGATGAAGCGGGTTTTAACGTAGGTTCGGCGTTGGGGTGGTTTGCCGCTGGCGTTACTGTAGCGATAGGCACAATATTAGTTTCCATGATAGGCGGTGCTGTAATTATCGTAGCGAAGTTCGCGGTTGCAGTCATGTTCGCCCTTGGGCCGATATTTGTCATGAGTTTGATGTTTCCTATTACAGCTAGATTTTTTGATATTTGGTTTGCACAGGTGGTGAATTACACGCTTACTGTCGTTATCACAGCTATCGTTATGACGTTCGCAATGACAGCCTACGATACCTTTGTGGCTGCCGCCGACTTTTCAGGTAGTGGTGACAGCAATCCAATGTTTGCAGCTATGCAGATCGGCGCTCTTACCGGCGTCCTCCTTTGGATTTTGTTGCAGGTAGGCGGCATGGCATCCGGCTTGGCTGGCGGAATATCAATGGCGGCGATGGGAATTCGCCACCTGATGATGCCAGTTACGGGCGGCCTCAACGCAACGAAAAGCGGGGGTAATATGATTAACCCGATGACTACCCGCCGAGATATGCAGTCCGGAATGATGGTGACGGCTCGCCGTGGCAACCATCTAATAGCCGGTAACACCATGTGGAACCCAGCGTACCGTCAACACGTCGCCCAAAACATGGGTAAGAACTGGGGTCGCGCAAGCGGCGGCAGCATCAAACAGTAAACCCGCACACCATTCGAAAATAAACCGCTCTTTTCTGCAAGGGAAGAGCGGTTTATTTTGTCTTTTAAATACCAAATTACTATACTTTGGCTTCCAATATAATATATAATGGTATCCGTCAACAACCAATCACGGATAACAATCATGAAACTCGCAATCGTCATTTTTTTTACTGCGGCGCTTACCGGTTGCGCTGGGCGAACAGGAACACTGCCCACGTTAGACGGTACCCAGCGGGTACCCATTAACAAACAGGTACCCGGAATGATAGCGCCAGAAGCAACCACTAAACCAACCGGAGAGTAATCATGCCAGGAAGTAACCCCAATAGTTTGCACGATGAAGCCATGGACTGGGAGGCCTCTAAAACATTAGCGAGGGAGCGATCCGAGCGGCGAGCTTGGACTGTCGCTATTGCGGCCGCAATCATGACCGTTTTATCGTGGCTCGCAATCGTCCTCATGATGCCCCTGAAGACAACAGAGGCCTATGTTGTCCGCGTTGACAACGCAACCGGTGTGCCTGACATCGTAACCGCAATGGAAGACAAGAAAGTGACTGGCGACGAGGTAATGGATAAGTATTGGCTGGCTCAATACGTCCTTGCTCGTGAAACCTACGACTGGCACACGCTACAACAGGACTATGACAAAGTAGGCCTGTTGTCGTCGCCCAATGTCGGCAAAGAGTATGCCGAACTGTTCGAAGGAAAAGAGGCGCTCGATAAACGCTACGGCGAAAAAATCCGTGCAACCGTAAAAGTCATCAGCGTTGTGCCATCAGGCGCAGACACCGGCACTGTCCGATTTATAAAAACGACAAAGCGAGTGGACGAAGAAGGGCTGGGGGCTACCACGTCTTGGGTGGCAACTATAGCGTTTGAATATCGCAATCCTTCAATCATTAAAGAAAGTCAACGCCTGGTTAATCCGTTTGGTTTCCAAGTGCTGAGTTATCGCGTCGATCCTGAAATGACTGGAGGCAAACAATGATCCGCAACCTTACGCTTTCTATAGCAATTGCGCTGGCGTTGCACAGCGCGGCCACTATCGCGGTGGACATTCCGCAAAGCTCGAAGTACGACAACCGAATCCAGCATGTTGACTACAATGCCGGTGATGTCGTTGTCGTCCGAACAGTACCGGGCATTAGTACCCGAGTCGTTTTTAGCCCCGGTGAAAATGTGCTGGATATAGCATCCGGATTTACGCAAGGTTGGAATTTCCAAGACCGCGAAAACGTTTTATACATTAAACCGCAATCTATCAAAGGCGAAAACGGGCAGCCGTCTATGCCGCCCGAGGCCGGAACATGGAATACCAACTTGCTCGTGAAAACGAACTTGCGGCTATACGACTTTGATTTGCATCTTCTCCCTGGCTCCAATAGCGGCGCACCAGCCACCAATCAGCGAATATCTTACCGTGTCGAATTCCGTTATCCGGAGGAAGAAGCGGAAAAAGCAAAAAAAGCATTAGAAGCGAAAGCCGCCAAAGTGAAGCTGGATGCCAAAACAGCCCCTCGAAATTGGAATTATTCCATGCAAGTCGGGCCGGATTCTGAGGGCATCGCGCCAACTCTAGCTTATGACGATGGCCGGTTTACGTACCTCAAGTTCCCGAACAACAGGGATTTCCCGGCTGTGTTTCTGGTAGCCGCTGATAAAACCGAAAGTCTAGTGAATACGCATGTAGACAAAGACGTAATGGTCATTCAGCGCGTCGCGTCCGAATTGGTTTTAAGACTGGGTAATGCGGTCGTCGGTATTTATAACGATAGTTACGACATCGACGGTGTACCGGCAAATGAGGGCACAACGGTACCGGGAGTGAAGCGCGTCATTATTTCAGGAGAGGAGACAAATCATGAATGAAGTAAACCACCAAGAAACCGAACTACATGCGTTCGAAGGTGAACGAGGGATGCCCAGTGTCAACGAGCGGGGACCGTCAACCGCAACACGCGGGGTGATCGTCTTTTTCATTTTGCTATTCATCGTTCTGGCTGGAAGTCTGGGTTACTGGAAATACCAGATTAACCAAGAGCGCAACGCGCAAAATACCGCCCAAAAGGAAATGCAAATCACAAGTGCAGTGCCATCACGCACCTTTACCGACCTTCCCGCTAAACCACAGGCGGCACCCGCTACGCCGGTACCGGCCGTGATTCCCATTGCGGAAAACAAACCGCCAATCGTGTTTGATAAATCCGGACACTCACAAATGGCAGACAGCAAACCGCCACAAGTATTAGACAAATCCGGATCAATCATGATGGTCGGGGGCGCAAAAAACCAAGATGCCAGCGTAGCGTCCGGAGCCGCATCGCCGACATTGCAACATGAAGCGCCAGGCGAAATGGCGGCACTATTAACCTCGACACGCACACCGCCAAGGTCTGCCGGCACTCTGGGGAACCGCAATTTCATCCTTGCGAAGGGTAGTTTTATCGACTGTGCATTGCAAACTAGGCTGGATTCAACCGTGCCGGGTATGACCGCCTGTGTGATTACCCGCAATATTTACAGTGACAACGGCAAAGTGTTGTTACTCGAACGCGGTTCTACTGTCACTGGCGAATATCAGTCAAACCTGAAACACGGGATGGCTCGAATATTCGTGCTATGGAATCGCATCAAAACCCCAAACGGCATTGTAATAGCGCTCGATTCGCCGGGTACCGACCAACTCGGCGGCTCCGGCCTGCCTGGCTACATTGACAACCATTTCTGGGATAGATTTGGCGGAGCCTTGCTACTGACATTTATTAACAGCGCTGCACAAGGCCTATCAAGTTATGTCGGAAATCTAAGCAGTCAAGCGGGCCTTCAGCAGAACTTTAACGGTGGCGGCGGCCAAAACAGCGCCCAAAACGTAGCCACAGAAGCCTTGCGCAATTCCATCAATATTCCACCAACCCTGTACAAAAATCAGGGTGAACAAGTCGGCATTTATGTTGCCCGTGACCTTAACTTTTCGAGTGTATACGATGTCTCAGCAGCCCAATGATTACATTGCCGGTGAAGTGAACCGGGCCACGTCTGTCAATTACCATTTGGAGTTCGTTCGCGAATGGATGGCCGACCCTCAAATTACCGAAGTTGTGGTAAACAGACCTTTTGAAGTGTGGTGCGAAAGGCAAAACGTGTGGGAAAAGCACGAAGTGCCTGAACTCACATTCGAACACTTGATGTCATTAGCGACCGCAACGGCCAAATTTGCTAATAATGACGTGTCAGACACAAGGCCGATTTTATCGGCCATCCTGCCTGGTGGTGAACGTGTTCAAATCGTGCTACCGCCAGCATGTGAACATGGCACGATTTCAGTCACGATCCGGAAGCCATCTTTTAATGTTCGAACCTTAGCGGACTATGAAAAGCAAGGTTTTTTCAACCACATTCGGCCAATAGCCAGCGAATTGAACGAAGATGAAAAGGAACTGTTACGCCTCAAGGAAAGCCATGATTACATGCAATTCCTACGTCGCGCAGTTCAACTTGAAAAGGTCATTGTTGTAGCGGGTGAAACGGGATCGGGCAAAACAACGTTCATGAAGTCCTTGATGGAAGAAATACCATCAAACCAGCGCATCATTACGATAGAAGATGTGCCGGAATTGTTCTTGCCATCACACCCTAATCATGTACACCTATTCTATCCAAGCGAGGCCAAAGAGGAAGAAAACGCCCTGGTAACGGCAGCGGCGTTGCTAAAAAGCTGCCTACGGATGAAGCCTTCTCGCATTCTGCTTGCAGAATTGCGCGGTGCTGAAACATTCGATTTTATCAATGTGGCCGCGTCCGGGCATGGTGGCAGCATTACCAGTTTACACGCTGGATCGCCGCAACTCGCATTCGAGCGTTTGGCGTTGATGATTCTACAAAACCGCCAAGGCCGAACCCTGCCCTACCCTGTTATACGCCGCTTACTGTATCTGGTAGTCGATGTGGTGATTCATATCCACAACGATACAGAAGGGGACGCGGGCCGACATATTACAGAAGTGTGGTTTGAGCCGACGCTTAAACGCAAACCTTCACCAGATGTGGGCGCATAGCGTGTACGTGCAATTGGCGACTAGCGGCCGACATCGATCGCGTCTCACTGTCACCATTGGAGACAAACACGCGTCCGCCGGCGCGTCTCACTGTCTCCAAATTATCAAAACGGTCGCCACTGGCGACAAAACAAGCTTACCTGGTTACTTGAAATGTCACCAAGCGTGTAAATAAGGACTGAACGATGGAAATGCCTAAATGGGTTAAATGGTTAATCGGAATCGTAGTATTTGCGGCCGCAACAATAGCCATTGTGTGGTTAGCCGGCTTTATGTTTTTTGTGCTTAGCAAGACAAACCCCTTCGATAAAACCGAATTGTCCACTTGGTGGACATACTGGCAATACTATCAAGATGATCCGGTTATTTTTAAAAGACTCAAGGTATCTGGAATCATTGCGGCCGTTATTGGTTATGGCCTCCCTCTCCTGGTAATTAGCGATTTAATGCGCGAAGTTCGCACGTTGCACGGCGAAGCCCGCTTTGCGAACACAAGCGAGATAGAGAAAGCCGGACTGTTCGGTAATGTCGGAATCATTGTAGGCAAGTGGAAAGATCGGTTTTTACTCTTCCCTGGTATGCAGTTCGTTCTACTGGCAGCACCGACGCGCTCAGGTAAAGGCGTCGGCATCGTTGTACCGAATTTGTTGAATTTTTCGGAGTCAGTGGTTGCGCTGGATGTTAAGCTGGAAAACTTCCTGATTACCTCTAAGTTTCGCGCCCGCCACGGGCAAGAAGTGTACTTATTCAATCCATTCGCGGCGGATGGACGGACACACCGTTATAACCCACTGGGCTACATTAGCAACAATCCGCGGCTTCGCGTAACAGAAATCCTAGCCATTGGTTACGCGCTATATCCTGGCGCAAGCAGGGATTCATTTTTTGACGATACCGCCCGAAATCTGTTTCTGGGTTTGACCTTGTACCTATGCGAAACACCGGGGCTGCCTCGCACGTTTGGCGAGCTTCTTCGGCAATCGTCCGGTAAAGGTCAACCAATCAAAACGTACCTTCAAAACCTAATTGTCACCCGCAACTACAGAGAAGTCGAAGAAGTAGACGAAGACGGCGTTATTACAAAAACACTGGTTCCAGTTCTCCTTTGGGATGGCGAGGGTTTACCGCCGTTGTCAATGGAGTGTGTTGATGCTCTGAATCGCTTTACATGCACGTCGGATAACACACTGTCTAGCATTCTCACCACGTTTAACGCACCGTTGACCATTTGGGTTAGCCCGATTGTCGATGCCGCGACTAGCGCCAACGACTTCGATCTACGAGACGTGCGCAAACGGCGCATGTCCATCTATCTAGGCATTCCCGCTAACAAGCTTGCTGAAGCCGAATTGTTGCTCAATCTGTTTTTCTCTCAGCTAGTGAATCTCAACACCGATGACCTACTGTATTCGAAACCGGAGCTTAAATATCAATGCCTAATGTTGATGGATGAATTCGCCGCACCTGGCCGGATCGGCATTATCGATAAATCCAATTCATACATGGCCGGGTACGGTATGCGAATGCTAACCATCATTCAGTCGCCGTCTCAGATTGAAGCCGAACCCAGGAAAGGCTATGGCCGCGAGGGGGCCGGGACGTTGATAACCAATCATGCTTTGCAAATCCTTTATACGCCGCGAAAACAGAGCGACGCAAACGAGTATTCGGAAATGCTGGGCTACTATACGTTCAAGGCAAAAGGGTTAAGCCGGCAACGCGGCGGCCGAAACGAAGGCGGCCATAGTGAATCCGAATCGGATCAAAAACGGGCCTTGATGCTTCCGCAAGAACTCAAGGAAATGAGCCTGCGGAAGCAAATCATAAATCTTGAAAACACAAAGCCCATTCAATGCGAAAAGATCGCTTATTACGCGGATCACGTATTCATTGACCGCCTAAAATCGGTATCGCCTACACTTGCGGCGCTAGACAATACGCCTATTCGAAAATGGCTTCGCAAGAAAGGTATCAACATCAAGGCAAAGCCCTCTAAAGACCTTTTAGAAGCGACCTGGGGCAAAGGAGAATTGGCAAGCGCTATTCCACTAATCGATCTTGATTTGCACGATGCTATCGTGCAAGAACGCAGTCGGCCAATGACGACGGCAGACATTTCAAAAGGTATCGACCTTAGTAAGCTCGCCATCGATGCATCGAGAATTCCGGTTCCAACCGGACCCGATTTACAGCCTGAAGAAATTGAAGCGTTTGTCGATGATTTTTTCAGCGCTCTTGATGCTGTGAACGAATATGAAGAAGACGAAGCGGACCAGCAACCAAAGGCCAATGTCGGCAACGGCATTGATGACGAACGCCTTGAAACATTCCTCGACAACATCTTTGGGCCAAGCGGCCCAACAAAACACCACGACGAGGACGGCGTAAGTGCGCGGCCTAGCGATGAAGAACTTGAAGCGTTAGACGCCCAAGCAATCAATGAAATCGAACGCGTGGAACCATCGGATGACGAACTCGCGGGCATGATGGAAGACTTTTATCCGGACGATGACGGAATAATGGACGAAACGGAAATGCTTGCCGCCATGGCCGCCGAAGAGTCGGCGGACTACCCGAGCTGGATCGACGAACCAATACTTGATTTAAGTGTGCTTGAAAAGCCCATTCCACCAAAAGAGCGCGATTGAATTAAGGCAATGAATTTGATTGATGCTCGATAAGGGCATAGGTCAATACGGGCGCAGCCCAAGAGCGGCTTTATCGAGAGCCGCATATTGTTATCACTTAGGAGCCTCATCATGACTGACCGCACGACTCAACCAGTAGAACCAAAGAAAAAAACCCCCGGCAAATATTTGTCGAAAATCGATGAAGTTCCGAAGGAAATTCGGGACTACTCCATAAACAAGCTAAACCCACTTGACGCGGGTGGAAACCGAATTAAAGACGGCCAAGGAAACGAAGTTACCGCGTCGATTTCAGCGGCCAAAGAAAACGGCAGTTATTACGGCCCCGTCATTCTGAACAATGACAATTATCTGGTTCAAGCGGTCGGGAAAGATCGTTTGTTTGCAATCGTCCATGAAAAACAAAATATCGCCTTCCAAGGCGCTGCATTGCCTACGTTGGATGCGAAAAAAAGCCTAAATGGTACCAGCGTTCAAATCCACTACACCAATGACAAGGCAAAAGCCTATCCCTGGACTGATAAAACGCAAAACGTCGAATCAAAACAGGAACCCGGCGAAAAAACCATCAAGCCGGATGAGTTTATGAAAAAGGCCGCCGAATATGCCGACGCCAATATCAAGAATCCAATTCAGCGGCAGGCCTTTATGAAGCACTTAAATAAGGTAACTGAGCAGGTCGTCAATAAGCAGCAACCAGAAGCCAACCAACACCGTACAGAGTCCGCACCTGAACAAGGCAAGCAGACCGAAACCGGCATTGAACGATAGCGAAAAGGGATAAAATAATGGAAGCACAAATTAATAGCACAAGCGAAACAAAACTGGTCGAACAAATCCAAAACGACCTATCAAAGGCCCAACATCGTTACGAAGTACAAGACCCGTTTAATGATGCAAAATACCTCATTAGTACCGCGAACGAAATGGTTGCCAAGGCCGACCAACTCGGTTTCACACGATTTCAAGGTTATACCGCCGACAGAGAGGTATCGCAAATCAGTAAGATTGATGGCGAATGGAAGCGTGACGACGGCAAGACTCTTGCCGAAGTACAGTCCAGTATCGATCAAGATAGTATTGGTGAAATATCTAGTCGCGCTCAACTGAGGGCGCAAGCTGGACAAGATGTAGACCATAACATCGACAGAAAACTAGCCCTGGCGGATGCCAGCGCCTTTCTGCGTATTCAAGACCCGAAAACGCAGGAGCTTGCGGCAGTAGTAATTGCCGATAACACCCGTGAATTCCCTAATTACAAAATAGGCCTGGAAGTAGCGTACTCCGGCTATTTACGGAATCCGCCCCAAATATCACCTATTGCCACGCGAGTTTCAGAACTGGACGCCATAAGCGCCGCTCGGGAAACGACCAACGAAAAAAACATTGTTGAACCGGCGACTGAAAAGGCGCTTTTCATTGACGGTGCTGATGCTGTTGCGCGTGCTGCGCAAAATCGTCAGCGTGACCGCGACCAGTTAGCGGGTGAACAAAATCGTCTTGGTACGCTTGCTGAAGGTAAGCGTATCGATGTCGAAAACTTGTCGGAAAAAGCAACCGAGCAAGATACAGCCAATGACATTGCCGAACGCACAAGTAATACCGCCGACAGGCAAGATCAACAATTCACCGAACGGGAGAAAAATCGTCAAATCGAACTGATGGAACAATTACATCATCAGTTTCGCGTATCTGGTGCCAAATTTCATTTTAAAGACCAGCCTGGGCAAATCGCGTTTAAAGACAAGGGCGAGAAGATCGTATCAGCGTCAAACGATGAACGAGTAGCTAAAGCAATGGCAACAATGGCGGAGGCCAAGGGGTGGAAAACTATCAAGGTATCCGGCCATCCCGACTTTCAGCGGGAAGTATGGATGGAGGCAAGTCTACGCGGGCTTGAAGTTAGAGGATTTAAACCCAATGAGCAAGACTTAAAAATGCTCGACGCACGGCGGGAGCATACCATGAAAAATGTCGTTGAACAGGATGCACCGGGGCGCGGTCGTAATGCCGCCTCAGAGCGTCAAGAACCGGCAGAAAAGACAACGGACAAGCCAGCGCCACAGGTTGAGACGAAAAAGGCCGTGGAGGCCGATTCTCGCGCATTTAGTGGTCGTGTGCTTGAGCATGGCCCGGCTAAATACAATCACGACCCTGAAGAAAAACAAAGTTATTTTGTGAAGCTTGACACTAAAGCCGGCGAAAAGACTGTCTGGGGAGTGGACCTAAATCGCGCAATGTCTGATTCAAATGCGAAGACCGGCGACAAGGTAAAACTGGAATTTAAAGGTAAGGAACGTGTGGTTGTTGAGGCATTAGATCGTGACGAAGCAGGTAAGGTTATCGGGAAAAAACCAATCGAGACAAATCGTAATACCTGGGAAGTACAAATATCGGATAAAGCCAAGGTGGTTGAGGCAGTGGCCGCGACTCTGATCGATTCAAAGGTCAAAGACCCTGCTAATCAAAAAATCTTAAAAGCGGCGGTAGGCGCTCGGCTTGTAGAGCGCGAGCAGCTAGGCAAAGTCCCAGAAGTACCGATGTACGACAAAAATTCAGCAAAACAGCCTAAACAGCCTGAACAGATAAGCCCGCAAGTTCAGAGAACAGAGCGCACCCGGTAACAAACAACACGCTGAAACTGTCTTGCAAGACAATTTCAGCGTAATCCTATTGCACAATGAAAACCAATATATATAATATTGGTATCATCACTTTTAGTAAATTGGAGTTCATAAATATGCGAAAAATAGCAGTTATGTCTAGCGCGGTTCTAATGGCCGCCTGCTCGTCGTTGCCGGTGCCACCGGTGGTTGACGGTAGCGACAGGCATCCAGTAAACAGTCGGGAGACAGCCGAACTATTAGCGCTTCGCGCTCAATTAGCCCAAACCCAGGAACTTTTACAATTGCGCGAGCAAAACACTACATCGCCCGTGGTTCTCAACCCAACACCCGCCCCTGCACCGATGCCGTTACTCACATCGCAGACGGTTAGCGTTTTGTTCCCATTTAACGGCACCAAGTTTAGCCCGACAATAAATCAAACCGAAACGCTCCTTCCGCTATTAACCAATGCAAAACGTATCGTGGTACGCGGTAGAACCGACGGCCAACATGCCAGCGCCGCCGATGAACAGGTTGCACTAAACCGCGCCCTGTCTGCACAGCGATATTTAGTGAATCGCGGGGCATCGCCCTTGATTATTTCGGTTAATTACTTGTCGGCCGGCGATTATGTCGCCGACAACAATTCGGCCGCCGGCCGCACCCAAAATCGCCGCGTTGAAATCGAAGTACACACCGAAAATTAAAGTTTTTCTACCCTCAACCTCAGTGACCTAAAGGAAACTATGAAAAATCGTAAATATAGGATATTGGTTATCGCCATCAGCAGCGCAGTCTTATTGCCATCCTGTGCGCAAATGACATCGTATCAACCGACAGTAGACGCCTACGTGTAGCGGCTTGCAATCGAAAACGCGCAAACCTGCAATCAGCGCAATTTTCGACCAGGAATAAATGCAACTGACGGGCGCTCAAACCGAGATTATTTGCAACTGAACCTGCAATCGATTACGTAAACCTGCAATCATCCAGTGCAAACCAGGATTATTTGCAACTGACACCAGTTCCAGAAACTCAGCGTCAAGGAAACAATATGGACGTTGATTCTTTGACGAGATAGTTGGACTATCAAGGTCAGATTCGGCGTGAAGCGCATCTTGGCAAGGCAAACGTCCAGAAAACGGACGTATTCTGGACTGGTCATTTTTCGAAGTAGGTGTCAGCAGTGACTTGGCCGAAAAAAACTGACCCAGGCTGATGATAGCAGCGGGGGTACGAATTTCGGAGCAAAGCTACATAACACCCTCATTTTGGAAGAAACAATGCTCATGGCTCAGCGTGCAACATTAGTTTGTCGCACTCAGCAATGACATACTCTGGGATAGTGTCGAATTTAGCAGGATCAAGCTGACAGATAAATTCATTCTCAATGTGGTAGCTTTCATTGATGAACTTCTGAATAACAGAATTTCCAGCATCTAGCCCTAGCAGCCGAAAAACCTGAAGTTTTTCATACCCATTTGCGCAAGAGCCATAAAGTAACTTGAGGGCACCAATGTCAGTGATTTTATTCAATAGATCAGGGTATGAAAAGCCATTTTCATTTAGCTGATGCGACACTTCTGCGCATCCGTTTACGAACTTGACGGGCTCTATTTCGGGTTGCTCACCATCTAATCCTCTTGGCTCTCTGAAGTCGATTGCTCGCGCTCTTTTGTGAAAAAGGTTAGAGAGCACCTGATAAGCATCTCCTTTGTTGTCAACAATTTCGCAATTACGCCTCATGTAAATCAACTTGATGACATCATGTTTTTCAGACGCGATGGCACTCTTGCAAATTTGAGCAAATGTCTGAATATCATCCTTTCCAATGGAGACTTCAGCTATTTTTCCTGCTGATAATTTCAGGAAAGCTGATGAAGTCTGGTTGCTGAATTGCTTCTCAAGTGACCTGACGGTGTCGATAATCGGCTCCACATCATGAGTCAACATCAAAACCGTTTTGCTCTTCAGGCATGAATCGGCATCTCGGCGAAAAAGCATTTCCAGAATGGCGTATTTTTTATTTTTATCGAATGAAGATATCGGATCATCCAGAATGATCAGGTCTGGTTTTTTGGACAGGCACTCATACATGAAAAGAACAATGGCAAACGCGTTCCTTTCACCAAAGCTGAGGTGCTGATTGCCGCCGCTGAGATGTTCTTCGTGGTCGATATGCCGAAGTTTGAGTTGCGATTGTTCTCCTTCACCGACAATTTCAACTGCATAGCGGTATCCAGCATATTCAAGAAATTCATTGATATTTTTTTGATGTCGCTCGACGGCCTTCTTCATCTCGCTCCGTTGTTGATTGATCTTGCCCTGTAGCTGGCCTGCTTGCTCGATAACTACATCTATAGAGGCGTTAATAGGAGCGATGGCGGCGTGCATTTTTTCTGACTTAAGTTCGGAGAAAAACTGTAAATCCAGTTTGTATGCAGGTAGTTTATCGGCGACTTTTTCACCATCTTTGAACTGAAACGAGGAAAGCGTTCTGAGTTTTTCCAGTTTTTCGGTAAAGTTGTCGATCTGCGTTTTCACTGTGGCAAGAAATGCCTCATGTTCTTTTTCAATCCCATCCTTCAAGACTGTGATTGCTACTAGCTTGCCTTTGGCCTCATCAGAAAAGTAGTTGCCAAGTTTTTCGATCACGGAAATTATGCCAATCAAGTTCTTGATAGTGTTTTTGTCATATTCCTGCCCGACTTTTTTTATCTGATCTTTTTTGTCGGCCGCATGTGAGGTGCAAAATGGGCAGTTATCCGACAGTTCTGCAAAGTCGTATCCTTTGGTTTGCCAGTCGATCCAACCTACGCTGTTTTGAGACTGAATGAACGGTGTGTATGACTCCAATCCCGCCGGTATGTGTTCAAGTTTGTTGCCTGCGGATAATCCCTTCATGCCGCTCGATGATTTGGACAAGCCGGATTTACTCAATTTGAAGGCATCACCCATTTCCTTGAGATTAGCTATCAAGGTTTCTAATTCAGGATTATTAAGAAACAGCTGTTTGATGTTGCGAACAAGTTCCTCTATTTCCTGTTCTCTCTGTTTGTAGGACTCGGTTCTGATGAGAATATCGAAGCTATTGCTAACAAGTTCGTTCGGCTTAAAAACGAACTGATTGACATACTCCTCATTGAAGCACATTAAGCTTTTTATATTTTCTGCCCCAGTAACTTCTGGCTGCTTGTTCTCAGGGTTTTCTTTCCTGAGTTTGAACGGCATAAGTTCCTTCAGCAGGTTTTGATCCTCCTTGAGACCAAGTAGCATCGCTCTTGCAATCGTGCTTTTGCCGGTTCCATTGGGTGCAAATTTGATATTCAATTTCTGCACTGCCAGCGAAATAGTGGCCGAATCGATATTGTTGCAGTTCTTAACCTCTATCTGAATCAAAGTCATGCTTGCTCCATTCGCGTATTTCTACAGTTGAGCTCAAAAAAGTGGGCGCTTGGATTCTCACAAGTGGCCGGTAACCATAATCTAGGCAGCATACCTCAACTGTTTGCTAATGGCCGGCTGCCGCCAATGGCCAACGACATATGTCAGTTGCAAATAATCCTGGTTTGCACTGGATGATTGCAGGTTTACGTAATCGATTGCAGGTTCAGTTGCAAATAATCATGGTAATTATTCAGCCATTCTAATAAACCTTTAATAATTACAATTCGCTACAGCATCGATACCCTATTTACTGACAACCTTATCCACAAATTCTGTGGATAAATACCGCAAAACAAGTTAAGTATCTGGCGACAAAAACCAAACCTGGCCGCAGTGCTTCTGTCACCACTGGCAAGATCTGTAGGCGTTCATTAAAAGGAAGCAATCCGGTGATTAATGGCTTGTTCAATCTCGATTTTCCAAGCCGGCGCCTCATGTGCCGCCCGCAATCCGCTACAACAGTCGAGTAATTCACGAATAAGGTCAATCTCAACGCGGCCAGCCGTGAACAATGCTTCAAAAAAGGCTTTGAATTGGGCGAGTGTCACCGGAATAATGTCTAGGCGCATTTTGTCGTCGTTGTTGCTGAACCATACGCCGATTCTGAATGTTTCGGCGGTGTTTGAGTCTATGCGGTTGGCAATGAATAACCCATAAACAGCTTTGCCGGACTTCTCGGCATAATGTGAAACAAGGTCGGCAACGTGCCGTCTGACTGGCTCACCTTCGGCTGCTTCTTGCCTTGAATTGGTGGTTAATGTCACCTCAACCACGATAACAAAATCGGCGAATTCACAAATTAAATCCGCGCCGCCGCCCGCCGCGCAACCCACTGGCAAAAAGTCTTGGTCGATCTTGAAGCGCCGCGCTTCATAGGGCTTGTTTGCCATGCTGTCGATAGCAAGGAAGGCACGCCATAAAATCCATTCAAAATAGGCAGGTGCTTCGGCCTGTGGCACTTCGATTTCATCGCCATTTGAGAGGGTCTTTTTATTCCTGCGTGTGATGATAAGTTCCATGTAGGCGGCGATTTCTTCCCATTCTATCGCTTGGCGGGCGGCGTATTCTTCTTCGTTCCGCTCCGATAAAATCCCCTCTATTTCATGCCGGATGCTGGCAATATCGGCGGGCGTATCTGTAGATTTGCCTGTGGTATCAAAGGGGATGCTACGGCGTGCAAGTTGCTCTAACAAATCGTCCAATACGATAAGCGCCGAGTCCTTATGATCGGTCGGCAGGGGCGCGCCGTTGCACAGGGTAATAAAGTAGGATCGGTCGGAATCGGGGATTCCGGTATCCTGAACCAGCTTCTCAATGAAAACGTGCTTTTCCGGCACAAGTGAGAGACCTCGCCCTTTGCTCTGCACAAGGCCAGTGGCCTTGAGGTAGCGCATGTTGGTATCGGCGTAGTCGTTGAACGTGCCGGGTGCGTAGCTATGCAGTCCGGCGGCGGCTTCGCGTTCCAATCGGTCGAATTGGCGCTTATTGGTCGAGGCCAGCCGCCGCGTCCTCAACTCCAAGACTTGAGCAATAATGTCGCCAAGGGCGTTGTCGCTGCTGGTAAGCTGGACTACGATTGCCATTTCCACAAAGTTAAGTCTGCTTTCTCCGGCCTGCTTTTCCAGTTCCAGCATGACGGCCAGTGTGTGCCGAAGCGGGGAAAAGACTGAAAAACCATAATTCTTTTCAAGGATAGACGGGATATAGTGCGCAGCAAGCGCCCGCAAAAAACATTCCTGCATGGCTGGCACAGTATCGGCGCGGATCAGTCGCCAACCGTTCGGCGTAATCAAGTCGATTGTGCCGATTTCGCTTTGCGCTATGCCTGCGGCGGGCGGCACTTCGGGATAGAGAAATCCTAACTTATTCAGCGCGGAACGCCATTTGCGCCCCACGCTGTAAGTGTCGTCGCTGCCAAGTTCAACAATACCATGCTCGCCTAGCAAGTTTCGCAAGGCAATTTCTTGATCGCGCCCGCGTAAGTTTCCCTGCAACGGTGAAGTGGATAGCGCAACCAGTCCATCCCGAAGCCGGAAAGGGCTTCGGACAGTCGTATTCCCTAAATGCCACGGCCTCACGCGCTACCTTCTCCCGTGTGCGCAATGGACTCGATCCGTTTTAGGCGCTGTTCGATCTGCACGGCCTGTTGCAGAATTTCAAGGGCAACATCAGCCAATAGCGGATTGGCTGATTTAACCAGCCCTTGTAAGTCCTGCACCAAGAGATTCGCGGCCTGACTGGTCATTTCTATGTTTCTTGCATCGCTTTCACTAAACATTTTTCCCCTTAATATCCAACAAAGATATATTCCTGAACGTCATTCTTATTATTCCCAACCTTGTTACCCTGATTGCCAAAGGAATATTTGTAATCAACTGGCACAACCTCAACATGGCGTTTGTGCTTCGCCATGATCGCAACCATTTCATCTAGGGTCGGCTGGCTGTTGGATGAATAAGACACAACCAGGACACTTTCACGGAAACGCCTAAACAGCATATCGAAGGCTTCCGCCGCACCTTTGCGCGAAGAAAAAGGCGTGGGGTATGACTTGAATTTCTTGGTGATGGTATGTTCCTGAATTTCCACCCCTTGCCAGTCGCGAGCTAATCCTTCAACGAAGTGATAGCGCCGGACATACTCATTATCAGATAAAGGGGAATAGTAAGGTGGGTCGATATAGACTAAGCCCGCCTTGCGGTTCTGCAAGGTCATGGCGTCACCATTGCGTGCCTTGTTCTGCTGGCCGTTATCGAACACGGCGGCATTGACCATATCAACAGCCTCAAGGAATTGAGCGCGGAAGGTCATCAAAAGGTCTTTTCGACCGTCATCATAACGATGCCCAATATAGGTAAAGATGCCGCGAGGGCGTTTCTTCAGGCAAGCCCTAATCAAAGCGGACATGGCGATTGCACGCTTGTATGGATTTTTCACGGCCTTGATATTGGCTCTCACCGTGTCGATCATGCGATTATCGTCATCGCTGTAATACAAGCCCTGAAACTTGGTTTCAACGAAACGATCCACTTTGTTTGTTGGCTCAAGCAATGCCAATGCTTCGGCCTGTGACAAGGTGATGGTGTTGTTCTCGATCATCGCCTTGGTGAACGTGGCTGACATTGCCATATAGTCATTGCTCACCACGGCCTTGCCGTGTGATTTGAACATATAGCCCACAATCCCAGATCCGGAAAACAGGTCTATCGCGGTTTCAAATTCAAACTGCGAAGCGACCGCCCATATTTCGGTTAGCAGTTTATTCTTCGATCCCATATAGCGGGTTGAAGGGTAAAGCTGGGCTTGTGGTGGTAATGGCGAGGGAAGCAAGCGCAGATTAAAGCGCGGCTTCGGCGGAACGGTCACAATCACGTCCTCGCCTGTGCGCCCCTTACCATTGCATGAGATATAACGCTTGGTCTGCACGACTTCGACCGCAAATTTACGGTATTGCTCATGCACCAATGGATGATTGGAGTTGGTTAAAACAACGTGGCAACCAAGTTCGTGCAAGCGCCGGACTTCCTCGGCCAATTCAACATGATCTTCCTCGTAAAACTGTTCTTTTGTATATCGCTTGAAGTCTGCATATTCTGAAACCGGCAAGTAGGGTGGATCAAGGAAAACAAAGTCACCGGTCCGCGCCTTTTCCCCTAAAACGGTTTTGTAATCCCCACAAATGATGGTGGTATCCTTGAGGATCGCGGCTGCGGCTTGAAGGCTGCCCACGTCTATCAGTTTTGGGTTTTTGTAACGCCCGAACGGCACGTTGAACTGGCCGGATTTGTTGACGCGATACAAGCCGTTGAAGCATGTCCTGTTTAGGAAGATGGTGCGGGCGGCGGCTTCGAATTTAGATAGCGTTGTCCAATCCTGCGCACGAACGGCATAGAATATTTCTTCGCTGTTTTGGTAAAGGCCAAGCGCGGCAATCACGCCGTCAACATCGGCGGCGACCGCCTGATACAGATTGACCAATTCGGGATTTATATCCGCGATGATCCCGCCTTTGGGGCGGGCGGCGAAGAAAACCGCGCCGCCGCCGAAAAATGGCTCAATGTAGCGGCCATACTTCTTGGGAATTTTTGGCAAAATCTCACCTAGAAGCTGCGTTTTCCCGCCCGCCCACTTCAACAATGGTCTTGTAAGACTTAAATCTTGTGACCTTTTTAATAAAGGGGCATGCCCCATAAATTCGCCTCGGTAATTATTCTTATACTATGTGGTTGAGCTTCGCCGCGTAGTGGACAATATGCCTAATCAGTTTTCAGAGCTCGATAGAGTGTTACCCTGCCTACATTCAACAGCGCAGCCACGTCCTGCACTCGCCGGCCTTGGTCAATTTGTTCGCGGGCGTGTTTAATCTGGACTGGCGTAAGTTTCTGTTTGCGGCCAAATTTCACACCACGCTTTTGGGCTTCTTTTACTCCTGCGCGAGTGCGTTCCGTGATAAGTCCACGCTCAAGCTCTACCAGCAAAGCAACCATGTGTAACATGGCTCGGCCGGTTGGGGTTTGCGTGTCTATAGCTTCGGTGATGCTAATAAACCGCACGCCGCTCGCATCTAGGTCTTGTAGGATGTTCAAGAGGTCGCGCACACTGCGCCCCAGCCTGTCCAATTTCCAGACTATGAACGTGTCGCCAGCCTTGAGTGAGGCCAAACAACAAGTGAGTACAGGGCGATTGCGAACCGCTCCGCTTATGCCTTTATCCTCATGGATGGTTTCACATCCGTTTTTTTTGAGTGCCGCGAGTTGTAAGGCTGTGTTCTGTTCGTCGGCGCTGGTTCTTGCGTAACCAATTATCATCAACTTGCTTACAAATAAAAAACATTATGAAACAGACTTATGAAACATGCAAGCAATTGAAAGTATTGTTTGAATTTTTTCAAATATTTACTCTTTTTGTTTTAGGAGGGTAAAGTACACTCATACAACAGATCCTGACCAACGTGGTTCTGTCACCACTGGCAATATCGTTGTTATTGGTGACATCAATACCCGGTGCCGATTTCGCTTCAACCTTTGCGTGTCGCCAATAAGATAACGACTCTCAAACACCCGGTAAAGCTGCATCTAATCCGTCAGATACCGATACAACACCAGCATAAATCAACATCAACCGCCACGCGGAATACGGTATCTCGCGCGAGTCGTCTTTTTCTACTGCGGCTTTCCATTTTCGCACTGTTGACGACCCCTTTTTAGGATTGTAAGCAACACCCACAAGCTTGGCAGTGACGTTTTGTGACCACCCAGCCAAATCAATCAATCTATCCACTTCTTCGGGCGTAGGCGGCATGTATGCCGCGTGACTGAAAGGCAAAGCACACGGTCTATTTCGAAAAGCTTCAAGCGAAATCGGCAACGATCCGCCCACATCATAAATAGGTACTGTTTCCATAAAAAACCCCTGCAAAACATCAAAAGTGATAAAGGGGCGGCGTAAGCCGCCCCTCAAAAAGTTTATAAAAGTCCGGCTTCTGCGAAGCTGTAAGCACCGTTACAGGTAACGATTAAATGATCCAAAACCCGAACATCGATCAGCTTTAACGCATCGATCAAGCGGGTAGTAATACGGCGATCAGCATCGGAAGGCTCAGCCAGGCCCGAAGGGTGATTGTGAAAGAAAATGCAAGCCGCCGCATTAACGGAAAGCACCTCTTTCACTACTTCACGCGGATAAACACCAGCGCCGTCTATCGTGCCACGAAACAAAATTACTGACTCAATCAACCTGTGCTGATTATCCAGTAACAACACCCCAAAAACTTCGTGTTCGAGGTGTGCGGCCTGTACTTGGCAAAACTGTTTAACGCGATCAGGCGAAGTTGCCAACAGGTCTTGTTTTTTATACAACCAGCCCAGAATAGCAATGGCGGAATCAATGGTAGCGATTTGATCGGCTGTTAAAGAGGTCATTAGGTAACTCCGGAAAAATGGCCTTGGCGGGATTGCCCGGCCTGATTGTTATAATACGCCCCATTGGGGCGTATGTCAACCACTAATTACCTTTCTTTACCGAAATATTGTTCGCATTTGCGGCTAGTATATATCTGCTTCCTCGCCGCAGTTCTCACAGCCATATTCCCACGGATCGACACCGTCTTGGCCGCATGTATTGCATACCCAAGTGGAGTCCTCCAACCCAACCGCAACACGGCTAAAACGCCCCGTTTTCGAGTCTTCCAGCCATTCTTTTTCAGATAGATCATTGTTAGCTGTCATTTGAATATCCCGGTTTAGGCGTCGCGTTTGTTTTGTGCATCAACGACCTTTCGGACCATTTGACGGGCATTCAATTGGCGGGTTCTGGCGGTTTCGATTGTTCTGATTTTTCTAACGGGTTTCATCGGCTTCTCCGGAAACATGGCCTTGGCGGAATTGCCCGGCCTGATTCTTATAATACGCCCCATTGGGGCGTATGTCAAACGCTTTTTACACTTTGAACTAAAATAAAATATTGATTCTAAACACAATATTGGT